>JAEEGG010010074.1_pt1 | contig 20977 bp, 17 predicted proteins | sample 9134161 | NCBI WGS metagenome assembly JAEEGG01 (sample SAMN16246543, study PRJNA631951) | gut metagenome | biome: gut microbiome; feature: rumen; material: CR-attached | host: Bos | place: Iran: Karaj | collected 2018-10 | reverse complement strand
CATAGGGCCGCCGCTGATGAACTTGGCGGCACTTTCGGGAGCTCCTCTGGCAGCTTCAAGCACATATGAAAGCGGAGTGCCGAGCCGCACCATAAAGTTGCGGGGATTGTCAAGGCACTGACCGGTGACAGTCATCGCACGCTCGAAGAGCGGTTTGTTTTTCTGGATGGCCTCATATACAGCGAAAGCAGTGGCGACATTCTGGACCACGCAGCCCGTGTCGATGGGCAGCGCGCCGGAAGGCACCTGACGGCCGGTGACGGCGTCTATCAGCTGTTTCTCGCCGCCCTGCGGATATTTCTTCTTGAGGGTAAGCACCTTGATGTCAGGGAAAGGAGAACAAGCGCCCTGCACGGCCCTGATGGCCTCGGGCTTGTTCTCTTCGATGCAGATGTAGCATTTGCAGCCGCCGAGCACCTTGGCCATAATAGCGGCTCCGACGACTATTCCGTCGGGCTTTTCGCGCATCAGACGGTCGTCGGCAGTGACGTAAGGCTCGCACTCTGCACCGTTGATGATGAGGAACTCAGCCTTCTTGCCCTCTGGAGGGTTAAGCTTGACGTGGGTCGGGAAGGTAGCGCCGCCCATTCCGACGATGCCTGCAGCCTTTATTCTGGCGAGGATGTCCTCGCGGCTGGCGGTGATGTCCCGCACTACGGTCTCGCTGCGGTCGATTGCAGGGTCCCACTCGTCACCTTCGACATCGATCACTACGTGGGGGACCATATTGCCGGCGATGTCGGCTCTCGGCTCGACTGCGGCTACAGTTCCGGAAACTGACGAATGTACAAAGCCGGATATGAAACCGGCGGGCTCGCCTATCACCTGGCCGACAAGGACCTTGTCACCCTTGGCCACGACGGGCGTGGCCGGAGCTCCCAGATGCTGGGCCATAGATATGGCGACCTTTGCGGGGGGAGCCAGGGGGTCGATGGCGGCAGTCTTGGCTATCTTGTTGTCGTGGGGATGGACTCCACCTATCTTGAATGTGATCATACTGTTTCCTCCTTAGCTTTAACCTCAGCCTTGACTGCTGCAGGAGCAGCCTTCTCGACGGGAGCTGCAGGTGCAGCTGCCGGAGCGGCGGGCTTCTCAGGGAAGTTGAACTTGTGGATGGCACCCGTAGGGCACTCGGACACGCACTTGGTGCAGAGCTTGCAGACGTTGAAGTCTATGTAAGCGAGGTTGTTTTCGACCTTGATGGCTTCGAACGGGCAGACTTTCTGGCACTTCGCACAGCCGATGCAGGCTGCCTTGCAGGCCTTGCGGGCAACTGCGCCCTTGTCCTTGCTGTTGCAGAGCACAACTACCATACGGTCCTTCGGTCCTGTGGTGCGGAGCTCGATTATACCCCTCGGGCAGGCGGCGGCGCAGGAGCCGCAACCGGTGCACTTGGTGACATCCACCTCGGGCAGCCCCGTTTCGGGGTTCATCCTGATAGCGTCGAACTTGCAGGCTGCGACACAGTCGCCGCATCCCAGGCAGCCGTAGCGGCAGCCGGTGTCTCCGCTGTAGAGAGCGGCCTTCACCTTGCAGGATGCATAGCCGTCGTAATCGTTTGTCTTAGGTCTGTTTTCACACGTGCCGTTGCAACGGACCACGGCGACCATCTTTTTCTGAGCCACTGCTTCGCGGCCGAGGACCTGGGCGACTTTCTGCATTACTTCGTTGCCGCCGACGGGACAGAAGAGAGAGCCGAACTCCGGAGCAGCGACCACCCTTTGCGCGAAGTCACGGCAGCCGGCGCTTCCGCAACCGCCGCAGTTCGCTCCGGGGAGGCACGCCTCCACCTTGTCGATCCTCTCGTCCTCCTCTACCTTGAACTTCTGGGCCACAAAATACAAAACAACTGCCACTACGATACCGATGACGGTAAGGATGGCAATTGTCGTCAAGATTGTAGAATCCATTATCTGTTAATTTTCTCTATTGAAAAGGTAAATATCCTTTCTAACCTGTCTCTGAAAAGGAACACGAAAAGATAGTAGACCGCCACACCCGCGAGTGAGAGCAGACCGACCATCAATTCGTTCAGACCGGTATTAGACAAAATTAACAAAAAAATTATAAGAATCACTAATGGAATTGCATAAGAAATGAACACGGCGCTTACTCCGAGCGACTGGCTCATCACCAGATTGACCCGCTCCCCGACCTGATAGTCTTCGGTCAGCGTGCTGATGCTGTAGGGGACGTCGACGAAACGGGTCTCTTCTTCGCCTGCGACGCAGAAGCCCTTGGCGTGGCATTCAGCGCACGCGCTCTTGCTGACGAACTCTACTGTGATGTAGTCCTTGCTTATCTCACGGATGATCCCCTCGTGCTCTATCTTGTCGATTTTTTTCATTTCACCTTGCTTGTGAGGGGATATTTGACATTCTCGATGTTGTTGGCCCTGATTTCCATCTTGCCGACCGAGATAGGCACGGAGATGAACAGCGGAAGACGGTTCTGGTCGTCAGAGAGCCAGATGTAGACCATATTCTTCACATCATCTCCGGTGGGGACAACCACCTTGGACTCTTCTTTTTCGACGTGGCTGACGTTTTTAAGCGTCATTGTGAGGCAGATTGCATTGAATTTGCCAAGAGCGTCCACCTGCTTTACTTCGTTGCGGAGGTAACTGATGGTGGCCCTTGTTATGTTGCGGTCCATCGCCACCAGCAGCGTAGCCGGCTTGCCTGCCTTGAGCGAGTTGATGTCCAGGGACCTTATGGTGTAAATCATATTGATGATGTCGCGGATCGTCTCCTTGCTCGTAAACGAAGTGTCCACGGGGGCCGGCATCGTGTTCTTTTCCACCTTGGCATAAAGGGTCTTCTTGTCGGCGCTCCAGGTATATTCGTTGCGGGCCGCGAAATTGCCTTCGTGCACATCCCGCATTGCATACACAGGGTCCAGGTTGCTGTCGAACTTGGACTCGTAGACATCCCTCACCTTATAGAAGGAATCGAAGAACCTGTTCGTGCGGACGTTCAACAAGATGTGATAGTTCGGAGAACCTGCGTTATTGACCTGCTGAAGGTTGAAGGAAAGGGTGGCGATGTCTGCGCTTATCCCCCATTTGTAGTGGAGTGTGACATCTATCTTTTCACCGGCCTTGAACGGCAGGTTTGATGTCTGGGCAAAAAGAGTAAGGGTAAATATTGCGAATGCTATCGAAAGCAGAATCTTCTTCATGTCGGTTTTTTTAATTGGTCTAATACCCCATATCAAAACCCGTACCGACTTCGTTCATTCTTGATTCATATTCCTGATAATGGACATTTGCATCCTCGAAACGAACCTCTGATGCAACGAAGCGCATCTCCACGTCGCCGGTCTCACCGTTACGGTGCTTGGCGATAATCAGCTGGGTCTGGCCGGGATATGCATCGGCCTCGGCCGTGCCGAAAAATTCCGGACGGTGGATGAACATAACGATGTCGGCATCCTGCTCGATGGCTCCGGATTCACGCAGGTCGCTGAGCTGCGGGCGCTTGTTGCCTCCGCGGGTCTCCACCGAACGGTTCAGCTGCGACAGGGCCAGGATGGGCACGTTAAGGTCCTTGGCGATTGACTTCAGGGCGCGCGAGATGGCCGACACTTCCTGCTCCCTCATTCCGCGCAGTTCCACCGGACCGGTCATAAGCTGCAGGTAGTCGATGATGATCATTTTCACGTTCTGGGTCTGCACAAGGCGGCGGGCCTTCGAACGGAATTCATAAATCGACAGGGACGGGGTGTCGTCGATCCACAGCGGAGCCCGGGACAGCTTGCCGATACGCTCGTTGAGCGTGTCCCAGTCCTGGGGGTCGTTGAATTTCTTGGCGCCCCAGATCTTGTCGGAGGGGATGCCGGTCTCGCTCACGAGGAGTCGCTTCACAAGCTGGGTCTGCGACATCTCAAGCGAGAAGAAAGCCACCGGGACGTTGTAGTCTACAGCCATATTGCGGGCCATCGTAAGCACGAACGCCGTCTTGCCGACAGATGGCCTGGCTGCAAGGATGATGAGGTCAGAAGGCTGCCAGCCGTAGGTGATCTTGTCGATGTTGGCATAGCCCGAGGGCACGCCGCTCAGACCGTCCTGACGCTCCTGCCCTTTCTGGATGTCGTCGATGGCCTGGTTGATCACCATCTGGATGGGGCTGGTGTCGCGTTTCATATTGCGCTCGGCCAGCACGAAAACCTCCTGCTGTGCGAACTGCAACAAGTCGTCCACCGGCATCGAGTCCTCGAACGCCTGTTTCTGGACGCGGTACGATATGGAAATCAGCTCGCGCTGGATGAATTTCTGCAGAAGGATCTTGGTGTGGTAGTCGGTATTGGCGGCGGCGCCAATCTTCATACTCAGCGCACTCAGATAAGACGCACCTCCGACGGCTTCGAGGTCGCCGGTTTTGGTCAGCTCGTCGGCCACGGTGAGGATGTCCACCTTGTCATTGCGGGAAGCGATGGCGGTGATGGCCGAGAAAATCTTCCGGTTGCTTTCGTTGTAGAAGCAGTCGGGTGTCAGAGACTCAAGGACGTCGTTGATGCAGTCCGCATCGAGCATCATAGCGGCAAGGACGGCCTCTTCGATCTCGATCGCCTGAGGGGGTTTCCGTCCCATATCCACCGCCAGCTGCGGCAGATCAACTTTTATTTCCTTCTTTCTGGCAGGCATTACTGCAAGCTATTCCTTGACTTCTTTAGCTGTTTCGTCGAATTCGGGGCTGACCAGGATACGGCCGCAATACTCGCAGATTATGATTTTCTTGTTCTGGGCGATGTCGAGCTGACGCTGGGGCGGGATCTGGTTGAAGCATCCGCCGCAGGCGCCTCTCTTGACGGTGACTACGGCCAGGTGGTTCTTGCAGCTGTTGCGCACGCGGTTGTATGCGACATACATACGCTCGTCGATCTTCTTTGCGAGATCTTCCTTGTGGGCTTCGAGCTGTTCCTCTTCCTTGGCGGTCTCGGTGATGATCTGCTCAAGTTCGGCTTTCTTGTTGCTGAGGTCGATCTCGCGGCCTTCAAGAGCCTTGCGGGTCTCATCGAGAAGAGCTGCCTTCTCTGCAAGAAGAAGGTTGGTCTCGCGGATATGCTTCTCGCTGGCTTCCTGCTCGAGCTGCTGGAATTCGATCTGGCGGGTGATGGACTCGTATTCGCGGTTGTTCATCACTTTCTTGCTCTGTTCCTCATATTTCTCGACGAGGACCTTGCACTCTTCGATCTTTGCCTTCAGGTCGGAAATATACTTCTCAGCATCCTTGATTTCAGCCTGGGTGTTGCTTATCCTTGTATGGAGACCGGCGATGTCGTCTTCCAGGTCCTGGACCTCCAGGGGAAGTTCGCCGCGGAGAAGATGGATCTTGTCTATTGCTGTGTCTGCCTGCTGGATTTTGTAGAGCGTACGGAGCTTTTCTTCCATTGACACACCGTCGGACTCGGTCACGGACTTCACCGCAGATACGAAGGTTTCGCTCTGGTCAATAGGGGTAACGATTGCCTTGTTAGCTTTTTTTGTAGCCATAATCTACTTAATAGTAATATACTGGATTGTTGTTATTCTGAGTTTTGCGGACTGCAAAGGTATGTATTTTTTCGCTAAGCAGTCCAAATAATTTATCGACAATATCTATTTCACTTTCGTAGTGTCCCACGTCGAGCAGCATAAAGCCGGGATCGGTAAAAAAGCTGTGGTAACTGAGGTCGCCGCAGAGGTATGCGTCAGCTCCGGCGCAGCGGGCCTCTTCGATCATACTGCCTCCAGACCCTCCGCACATCGCTACGCGCAGCACCGGAGTCGGCAGCGGCTTCGAGCAGCGGACTGCCGGCAGGCCGAAGGTCTTTTTGACCATCTCTATGAAGGCCTTGCTGTCCATTGCCTGCGGCAGGTCGCCGACAGCGCCAAGGCCGTCTTCGCCCAGCGGCGTCGTGCCGGTCAGGCCGAGCCTGTCAGCCATCAGGCGGCTGACCCCGTCCGCTGCCTTGTCGGCATTGGTATGGGCGGCATAGACCACTATGTCATTCTTGATCGCGCTGATTATCGTCGCCCCCAGGAAAGTGTCGGGATTGATTTTCTTCACGCCTTTGAAAATCAGGGGATGGTGGGTCACGACCATATTGCAGCCTGCGGCCACAGCCTCGTCGATGAGGGCGGGGGTGCAGTCGAAGCCGACCATTATGCCCTTGACCTCGGCTTCAGGGCTGCCGATGCACAGTCCGGCATTGTCCCAACTCTCCTGAGTGTCGAGCGGAGCGAAACTCTCGATTATGTCAGCGACTTGACGGGCCTTCATCCTAGATCTCGTTCTTTACGGTTTCAAGCAGGGAGCGGATCTCTTTCAGCTTGTCGATCACTTCGAAGCGCTGGTCGGCTCCTTCGGCATTGCTTCCGAGAAGCTTGCGGGCTCCTTCAAGGGTAAGGTTGCGCTCCTTCACCAGGAAGTGGATCTTCTTGAACATCTCCACATCCTCGGGGCTGAAAAGACGGTTGCCCTTGTTGTTGCGGCGCGGATGTATGAAATCCGTGAAATTGTCTGACCAGAAACGGACCAGGGAAGTGCTCTCCCCCAGCAGTCCGGCCACCTCGCCTATTGTGTAACAAATCTTGCTCATAGCTTGACTTTATGTTTTTAATCTATTGACTGTCCGGTATAAGATGATATGACCACCATATCGCGGTAGACGGCAGGGCTCAGGTCGGCGAAGAAATAATTCACCGGCTCGACGCTGCGTCCCTGGCGGATGACTTCGTAATGCAGTCCGCCCGAGAAAGTCGTTCCGCTCATTCCGACCCTGGCTATCACCTCCCCCTGCCTGAGGTTCTGTCCCTGATGGACATATATCTCGCTCAGATGGCCGTACACGGTCTGGATGCCGTTGCCGTGGTCTATCGTCACGCTGTTACCCATTCCTTTGGAAGATTTGTCGACCTTTTTCACCACCCCGTCGGCAGTGCTGAGCACCTGTGTCCCGACAGCTGCGATGATGTCAAAGCCGCCGTGGCGGCGGAGAGTCTTGTAGAACGGGTTGATCTTCATACCCAGCGAAGCCCCGGTCTGAGCCAGCTTGAAATTCTCCACGGGCAGGATGGAAGGCAGGCTGGCGGGCTTGAATTCCTCGTCGCCCAGAGCCTGGAATATGGCCCTCAGCTGACGGTTGACGTTCGATATCCTTTCGTCGATGCGGTCGACCTCATCCTTCGAGTAGGCGGCAAGCTCTTCGTCGGAGAGGGAAGCCAGGAATGCGTCGCTGGTGAGGCTGTCGGTCTCTATGAAGGTTTCCGTCGAAGGCGGATCGATGCCGAATATGTCGTTGTAGATGCTCTTGTCGCGCAGCTGCAGGTTCTTTATGACGTCGTCGAGGAGGTCCGCCTGATCGCTCATCCTGTCGTATTCCTGCTCCAGATAGTCATTTTCGAGCGAAAGCTTCTTCTCACGGTCGGTGCTGAAGACGAGCGCGAACAGCAGATACATCACTGCCGCAGCCAGGATGCCGTACAGGCAGAATTTGAGGACGGTCAGGATTATCCTGCCGGCGGTCAGTGTCTCTTCTTCGAAAGACTTGCTTTCCCTGTTGAAGCGATATTTCTTCATTACGCCTACCCCCTGCTTCTGGACTTAGAAATCATGTCCTGATACTCTTCGGGAGTAATGTCGTTCGAGAAAAAGTTCCAGGGATTGACGGCCGTGCCCTTGTAGAGCACCTCATAGTGGAGATGGGGGCCGGTAGCACGTCCCGAACTGCCCAGCTCTCCGACCTTGTCGCCCCTGCTGACCCTCTGGCCCTCGATGACGCTCGCGCCGAGGAGGTGGCCGTAGCGGGTGGTGTAGCCGAAGCCGTGGTCTATATCCACGACGACGCCGTAGCCGTAGTAGTTGTAGTCGACGCGGACCACGACTCCGTCGCCGGTAGCGTAGATGTCAGTGCCCTTGGGGCCGCCGATGTCGATGCCGCTGTGGAACTTGGCGCCGCCGTTGATAGGGTCCGAACGGTATCCGAAAGGCGAAGTCTGCTGCATACTCTTGGTGGGGACCACGGGATAGATGCTCGGAACGCAGTTGGCCATATCGCCCGCCCTTGCGGACAGGGCCTGAATGTCGTCGAACGAGAGCGACTGCACATAGGCTTTCTTCGTCAGCACGTCGAGCCTGTTGCGGCTGGCGATGAGGTAGTCGGCATCCATAAAAACTCTCAGGTCAGCATAGCGGTCCACTCCTCCGAAGCCGGCGTTGCGCACCGATTTGGGCACTTCGTCCATACCGAAAACAGAGCGGTAGACGACATTGTCCCTTTCCTGCAGTTCGCTCAGGGCAGCGCTCTGGCCGTCCATCCTCTCATTGATGTCGGCGATGGAGGCCAGCAGGACTTTGTTCTTGCGCTCGAGTATCGCGGTCTTGGGCGTGCTTTTCTTCATAACTCCGTTCCATATCCAGAAATAAGAGAAGAAGAAAGCGATGCCGATGAGCAATACCACGCCGAAACGCGTCCATTTCGTCAGTTTCGAAGGGACGTAGAGGTCGTATGAAGACGTCTTGGAGTTGTATATGTATCGGCTTTCCTTGCTCATCAGAAAAGGGGAAAAATGCTGATTGTAATCTGCAAAGTTATAATAATCTGATAAAAATGCTATTTTTGCGCCAAATATATAGATATAAGTATTTCTCAAATATGACTTCAAACGAAATTAGACAGACCTTTCTGGACTTCTTCGCTTCGAAAGGCCACACGATAGTTCCGTCAGCCCCTATGGTTGTCAAGAACGACCCCACCCTTATGTTCACCAACGCCGGAATGAACCAGTTCAAGGACTGGTTCCTCGGCAACGAGCCTGCCAAATACAACCGCGTGGCGGACTCGCAGAAATGCCTCCGCGTGAGCGGCAAGCACAACGACCTGGAGGAAGTAGGCCACGACACCTACCACCACACTATGTTCGAGATGCTCGGCAACTGGAGTTTCGGCGACTACTTCAAGAAAGAAGCCATCCAGTGGGGATGGGAGCTTCTCACCGAAGTCTTCAAGCTCGACAAGAACCGCCTCTACGCCACTGTCTTCGAAGGCAGCGAGTCTGACGGCGTGCCGATGGACGAAGAGGCAAGACAGGAGTGGATGAAATACCTGCCCGAGAGCCACATCATCCTCGGCAACAAGCACGACAACTTCTGGGAGATGGGCGACACCGGCCCCTGCGGTCCCTGCAGCGAGATCCACATCGACCTACGCAGCGACGAGGAGAGAGCCAAAGTCGACGGCGTCACCCTCGTCAACCAGGGCCACCACCTCGTAATCGAGATTTGGAACCTGGTGTTTATGCAGTTCAACCGCAAGGCCAACGGCTCGCTGGAGCCGCTGCCCGCCAAACACGTCGACACGGGAATGGGTTTCGAACGCCTCTGTATGGCATTGCAGGGCAAGCAGAGCAACTACGACACTGACGTGTTCACCGGAATGATCGACGCCATCGCCGCCCTCAGCGGCAAGAAATACGAGCCGGACAATGAGATCGGCGTAGCTATGAGGGTCATCGCAGACCACATCCGCGCCATCAGCTTCTCGATTGCCGACGGCCAGCTGCCTTCGAACGTCAAGGCCGGCTATGTGATCCGCCGCATCCTGCGAAGGGCCGTGCGCTACGGCTACACCTTCCTGGACTTCAAGGAGCCGTTCCTGTGCCGCCTCGTCCCGAACCTCGTAGCCCAGATGGGAGACGCCTTCCCCGAGCTGCGCAAGCAGAACGAGCTCATCGTGCGCGTCATCAAGGAGGAAGAAGAAGCCTTCCTGCGCACCCTCGACAAGGGAATCAAACTGATGGACAACATTATGGCCAAGGCTGCCGGCACCAAGAAGATCAGCGGTGTGGACGCCTTCACCCTCTACGACACCTACGGCTTCCCCATCGACCTGAGCGAACTGATCGCCCGCGAGAACGGCTACACCATCGACCTGGACGCTTTCAACGTGGAGCTTGAGAAGCAGAAACAGCGCGCCCGCAACGCCACTGCCATCGAGGCCGGCGACTGGATGAGCGTAGGCAAGGATGCCGTCACTGAATTCGTAGGCTACGACACAATGGCCACCGACGTCAACATCGTCCGCTACCGCACCGTCAAGGTCAAGAACAAAGAGCAGATACAACTTGTGTTCGACAAGACCCCGTTCTACGGCGAGATGGGAGGTGAAGTAGGCGATTCGGGTTGGATCTGCGCTGGCGACGAGAAGATAGCCATCCTCAACACCATAAAGGAGAACGGCCTGCCGATACATATCGCAGAGCGCCTGCCTTCCGACCTGCGTGCGACCTTCAAGGCCCAGGTCGACACCGAGCGCAGGATATGCATCCAGAACAACCACTCGGCCACCCACCTGCTGCACGCAGCCCTTCGCAAAGTCCTCGGCACACACGTGGAGCAGAAAGGCTCTTTCGTCGGTCCCGAGTCGTTCCGCTTCGACTTCTCCCACTACGAGAAGATGTCCCACGAACAGATCAACGAAGTAGAAAGGCTGGTCAACAAGATGATCCGCGCCAACGCCCCTCTCCAGGAGTACCGCGACGTTCCCATCGAGGAAGCCCGCGGAATGGGTGCTATGGCCCTCTTCGGTGAGAAATACGGCAACAGCGTGCGCGTCATCAAGTTCGGCGACTCGATAGAGCTCTGCGGCGGTTGCCACGCTCCCGCCACCGGCTCCATCGGCTATTTCCGCATCATCAGCGAAAGCGCCATCGCCGCCGGAGTACGCCGCATCGAGGCTACCACCGGACTGAGAGCCGAAATTATGGTGGACAATATGGAAGAGACGATCAGCGCCATCCGCGAGATGTGCAACAACGCCCCCGACCTTCTGGCCGCCGTGCGCAAGACCGTCGAATCCAACGAATCATACCGCAAGGCTATGGAAGCCGTCCAGCAGGAGCGCGCCATAAACATCAAGAACAGCGTCAAGGCCACTGCCCAGACAGTTGACGGAGTCTCTGTGATGACCCTCCGCGCCTGCCTTAGCATGGAACTTGCAAGGAACGTCGCATTCCTCCTCCACGGAGAGACCACGGCTTCCGTGTTCATCGCCGCATTTGAGAGCGAAGACAACAAGCCCTGCCTCGTGCTTATGTATTCCGACGACCTGGTCGCCAAGGGCAAGGATGCCGGCAAGGACATCCGCGAGGCTGCCAAACTGATCCAGGGCGGCGGCGGCGGACAGAAGTTCCTGGCAACAGCCGGAGGAAAGAACGTTGACGGGCTGTCAGAAGCCACCGAAATACTGCTGAAACTGGCAACAGGCAAATAATCCTATCTTGAAGAGACTCGACCGATACCTGCTCAAATCATTCACAGGCCCCTTCGCACTGGTGTTTTTCATCGTGCTGTTCATCCTTGTGATGCAGTTCCTGTGGGTATACATCGACGAGCTTGTCGGCAAGGGTCTCGGCCTGGGCGTCATCGCCGAATTTATGGGCTGGGGCGCCTGCACCATCCTGCCTATGGTGCTGCCGCTGTCCACCCTTCTGGCATCCATTATGACGATGGGAGGCCTCGGAGAGAACAACGAGCTGCTGTCGATGAAAGCCGCCGGCATCTCCATCGGCCGCACTATGCTCCCGCTGATGATAGTCTCGTTCCTGATCGCCATCAGCGCTTTCTTCATATCGAACGAATTGATTCCGGTGGCCTACGAGCACATCTACGCCCTGCGCGACGACATCGGCCGCACCAAGGATGAGATCAAGATTCCCGACGGCGTGTTCTACGACGGCATCGAGGGTTACACCCTGAGGACGGAAAGGCAGGACGACGAGACCGGAATGATGTACAACCTGATGGTGTACGACCACACCAAGAACGATGGCAACACATCCATCATCATCGCCGAATCAGGCAAGATCCAGATCACCGAAGACAAGAAATACCTGATCTTCGATATGTACAACGGCCGCTCCTACGATGAGACCAACCGTATGGGCTACCGCGACACGACTCTCGACCAGAGCATCGTCAGCTTCAAGGAGCAGCGCATTTACATCTCTCTGGCCAACTACTCCTTCACCCGCGACGAGAACGGCGACCGCTTCAGCGACGAAATAATGTCCCAGGACCTCCACGACCTGCGCGTCGACAGGGATTCCATCCTCAACGATTACAGCACTACCTTCCCGTCGCTGCGGCGCAAGTTCACCAACAACCTCGCCCTTGACTATATGTCGCAGCTCGACACCAGCCTCCACAACGAGCCGATGCCGATATTCGACATCAAGGGACTCAGGCAACTGCTGGATACGACTCAGACCGAAGACCAAAAGATGATGACCTTCAGCAGGGCCAAGAGCGAGTTCGAGAACGGAATGAGCTCCATCGAAACCTACGACAGAGATTCGTTCCGCTTCCTCAGCCCCACCAGGAAGATGTTGGTAGAGATGTTCAGGAAATTCTCCCTGTCACTGGCCTGCCTGCTGTTCTTCTTCATAGGCGCGCCTCTCGGAGCCATCATCCGCAAGGGCGGCCTCGGCACACCCGTCATCATCTCCACCCTGCTCTTCGTGGGATACTGGGTGGTAGACACCAGCGGCGTCAAGCTGGCCAGGGACGGCAATATGAACGAGGCCATAGGCGCGTTCATCTCCTCGATGGTGCTGCTGCCCATCGGCGTATTCCTTACCTGGCAGGCTGCCACCGACTCTCCCCTCTTCAACGCGGATGCCTACAAGGCGTTCTTCCGCAAGGTCTGGACTCCTGTCGGCAAGCTCCTCAAACGCATTTTCAGGTTCCTCAAGCGCAAGGGCGGCCGCGTAGACATCATCTATATGGGTACTCCGGAATTCGCCGTGGCGCCACTCAAGGCCCTGCTGGAGCAGACCGACTACAACATAGCCGCTGTAGTCACCGTGCCCGACAAGGCTTCCGGCCGGGGACTGCAGCTGCACGAAAGTGCAGTCAAGAAATTCGCCGTGGAGCACGGCATTCCTGTCCTTCAGCCCGAAAAGCTAAAGGACCCCGACTTCCTTGCCAAGCTGAAATCATACGACCCCGATATGTTCATCGTGGTAGCCTTCCGTATGCTGCCCAAGGAAGTGTGGAGTATGCCTCGTATGGGTACTTTCAACCTGCACGCTTCAATCCTGCCGCAATACCGCGGAGCTGCGCCTATCAACTGGGCCATCATCAACGGAGAGAGGCAGACCGGTGTCACCACCTTTATGATAGATGAGAAGATCGACACGGGAGGCATCCTCTACAACGACTTCTGCCCCATCGAGGATTACGACAACGCAGGTTCGCTTCACGACAAGCTTGCCGAAAAAGGCTCGGCACTCGTGGTCAAGACTGCTACCGCGCTGGTCCGCAAGAAAGTCAGTCCCGCGCCTCAGGTGGCCTTCAGCGAGCTCAAGCCCGCCCCCAAGATCACCCGCGAGACCTGCCAGATCGACCTCGGCGAGGAAGCCTCGACCGTTTGCCTGCTCGTCAGGGGTCTTTCTCCCTATCCTGGCGCCCACCTCAACCTTGTGGCTGAAGACGGCAGCGTGACCGACGTCAAAGTCTACGATGCCTTCGTTCCCGCCCGTGAGGAACAACTCTCCAGGGGGCAGATTGCCACCGACGGCAAGACCTACCTGTCCGTAGGCTGCGCGTCCGGCAACATAAGGATTATGGACATCCAGCTCGCGGGCAAGAAACGTCTCAAGATTGAAGAGTTCCTGAAAGGCTTCAGGGATGCATCGAAATATCATTTCGAATGACAACCGTAATATTGGCGAACGGGGACTTCCCCTCTTCCGAAAGGACTGTCAGCCTTCTGAAGCAGGCCGACAGGCTGATCTGCTGCGACGGCGCCGCCGCAAGGCTGCTTGAGGCAGGCATCGTCCCCGACCTTATCATCGGCGATATGGACTCCCTGCCCCGGGAGCTGCAGCAGCGCCATTCGGCCATAATACGCACCGTCAGCGAACAGGAGACCAACGACCTGACCAAGGCATTCAAGGCAGCGACTGAAACCCTGCCCGAGGTCATCCACATCCTCGGAGCCACAGGCAGGCGGGAAGACCACACCCTGGGCAACGTGTCGCTGCTGGCCGACTATGCCGCAGAACTAGCCGGAAGCAGCTGCAGCATCGATATGGTGACCGAAACCGGCGTCTTTCACGCCTTCTGCGACAGCGAAATCCGCTTCAGCTGCCCCGTCGGCCGCGAAGTGTCGATCTTCGCCTTCGACAATTCCCTGAAGATAAAGAGCGAGGGGCTGCTCTATTCAACAGACAAAGTCACCTTCGACACATTGTGGAAGGCGACTCTGAACTGCAGCATTGCTGAAACCGTCTCACTCCACCTCAGCCATCAGGCAAAGGTGATAGTGTTCATCAGCAATCCCGATTAATTTCCGGAAGTTTTCTTCGGCTCGTGTTTGTATTTGAACAGGATGGCGAAAAGGATTGCCACTACCAGAGCGTAGGCGGCGAAGATCAGCCACACTGTCCTCCAGTCAGGATCGTATGCTGCCGTGTCGGCCACGAAATGATTCACCACCAGGCCTGCCACCCAGGTTCCGAGTGAGGCTCCCACGCCGTTGGTCATCAGCATAAAGAGACCCTGGGCGCTGGAGCGGATGCCGGTGTCGACGTTCTCATTGACGAACAGCGAGCCTGAGATATTGAAGAAATCGAACGCAACGCCGTAGACGATGCAGCTGAGCACGAACAGCCAAACTCCGCTGCCGGGGTTGCCGATGCCGAAGAATCCGAAACGCAGCACCCATCCGAACATAGCGATGAGCATAACTTTCTTGATGCCGAACCTCTTCATAAAGAAAGGTATCAGCAGGATGCAGAGGGTTTCTGAAATCTGGCTGATGGAAATCAGGGCATTCGCATTGTTGGCTCCCCAGGTGTCAGCGAAAAGGGGATTCCCCTGGAACGACTTGATGAAAGTGTTGGCATAGCCGTTTGTAATCTGCAGGGCGGCTCCCAGCAGCATCGAGAATATGAAGAAGATGGCGAACTTGCTCTCCTTGAAAAGCTTGAATGCAGAAAGGCCGGTAGCCTCGGCGAAGGACTGGGTGCCTTCACCTTTGGGCTTGCAGGGGCAGTTCGGCAAGGTAAGGGCGTAGAGGGTAAGGACTATGCTAAGTATGCCTGAAACGAAGAACTGCTCGTATGAGTTCTGGAACTGGATGCCTTCAGCATTGCGCACGAAATTGACGAAGAGCATCGAGCAAATGAATCCGACCGTGCCGAAGACCCTGATGGGAGGGAAATCCTTGACAGGATCCTTGCCGCTGACCTCAAGTGCATTGAAAGCCACGGAGTTGGATATGGCTATGGTCGGCATATAGAACGCCACGCTGAGGGTGTACAGGGCATAGAAGATGCCGAACTGCGCTCCGCTGCCTGCACTCATCGCATACCAGGCGAGGGCGAGCATACTGGCTCCGGCCACTGCGTGGCATATTGAAAGGACTTTCTGCGCGGGAATCCATTTGTCAGCCACGATACCGGCGAGGGCGGGCATAAAGATGGACACAAAACCCTGGGTTGCAAAGAACAGCCATATCTTGCTGCCGAAACCGGCGGAAGCCAGATAGCTGCCCATCGAGGTCAGGTACGCGCCCCAGACCGCGAATTGCAGGAAACTGAGGATGATCAGTTTGAAAGTTGTATTTTTCATATTGTTCAGGTATTACTTCGGAGCCAGACGATACAGATAGAATACGATTATCGTGAACACCACGTTAGGCAGCCAGATGGCCACGAATGGCGGCATAATGCCGGTTCGGACGAACATTTCGCTGAATCGCTGGAACAGGATGTAGGAGAAGCACAGGCCCACTCCGATTCCGATGTTGAGTCCCAGGCCTCCCCTGCGCTTGCGGCTGGACAGAGCCAGACCCATTATCGTCAGGATGAAAGCCGAGAAGGGCAAGGCCGTGCGGGAGTATTTCTCGATCAGCGAGAAATCCACCGACTTGTCGCCCCTCATCTTCTGCGTGGCGATGAGCTGGTCGAGCTCCTTGACCGTAAGGGTCTGCATCACGTTGCTTCGGCGCAGGAAGTCTTCCAGCGTCAGGTCGATCACCGTATCCCTGGTCCTGCCGACGACTACGCTTTCGTTGCCGTACTGGTCATAATCCCTTATGAAATAGTTGTGGAGCTTCCAGCCGTTGAAGGTCGTGTCCCAGACCGCAGTTTCGGCCGACAGCTTTGACATAATTTTGTTCTCGTCGATAGTCTCGAGGGTGAAGCGGTAGGCGGTGTTGTTCCAGGTGCTGAAACTCTCCACATAGACGAACTCCCCGGGCTCCAGCTGGTAGTGTACGTCGCGGGTAGCTCCCAGGGAAGCCTTTGCCTTGATGTATTTGTTCTCGAAGTCCAGCCTCACCTTGTTGGCGGGAGGTATCACGTACAGATTCAGCACAAGCGAGAACATCGCCACGAAAGTCGCCGACAGCAGATACGGCACCAGCAGACGGTTGAACCCGATGCCGTTCGACAGCATTGCTATGATTTCCGAGTTCTGGGCCAGCTTCGACGTGAAGAAGATGACCGTGATGAACACGAACATCGGGCTGTACATATTGATGATGTAGGGGATGAAGTTGGCGAAGTAGTCGAACACTATCTCCTTGAGCGGAACCTGGTTGTCGACGAAATGGTTGATTTTCTCGCTGATGTCGAAGACCACGATGATGACGATGACTATCAGCAACGTAAGGAAGTACGTCCCTATGAACTTCTTGATGATGTACCAGTCTATTATTTTCAGCTTGGGACTCTTCATTACAATCTCTCGTCAAGTATGCGTACTGTCTGTTCTTTCCAGCTGGCGAAATCTCCGGCTGCTATATGCTCGCGCGCCTTGGCCACCAGGTCGAGGTAGAACGCCAGGTTATGCTCGCTGGCAATCTCCGCCGCCAGCATCTCCCCTGCTATGGTGAGGTGCCTCAGATAGGCCTTGGTGTAGGTGCGGTCGACAAAAGACGTGCCCTGCGGGTCGATGGGGCTGAAATCGTCAGCCCATTTCTTGTTGCGTATGTTGATGGTTCCCTCCCAGGTGAAGAGCATACCGTTGCGGCCGTTGCGGGTAGGCATCACGCAGTCGAACATATCCACGCCGCGGGCTATGGCCTCGAGTATGTTGGCAGGAGTGCCCACGCCCATCAGGTAGCGCGGCTTGTCGGCGGGCAGCAGCGGGTGGAGCAGCTCGATCATCTCGTACATCTTCTCCGTGGGCTCGCCGACGGCCAGGCCGCCGATGGCGTAGCCTTCGCGTCCGTAGCTCACTGCAGTTTCCGCCGCCCTGGCCCGCAGGTCAGGATATACGCAGCCCTGCACTATCGGGAAAAAGGTCTGGCTGTAGCCGTACAGCGGCTCGGTCTCGTCGAAATGGCGGATGCAGCGCTTGAGCCATCTCTCGGTGAGGTCCAGCGACTTCTTGGCATAGTTGTAGTCGGCGTCGCCGGGGCAGCATTCGTCCAGTGCCATTATGATGTCGGCTCCTATGATGCGCTGGGTGTCCACATTGTTCTCCGGTGTGAAGATGTGCTTTGAACCGTCTATATGCGAACGGAAGGTGCAGCCTTCCTCGCTGAGTTTGCGGATCGGGCTGAGGCTGAACACCTGGAAGCCGCCGCTGTCGGTAAGGATGGGACGGTCCCACGAGCAGAACTTGTGGAGTCCGCCGGCCGCCCTGAGCACTTCCAGCCCTGGCCTCAGGTAGAGGTGGTAGGTGTTTCCCAGGATTATCTGCGCGCCAATGTCTTCCTTGAGGTCACGATGGTACACACCTTTCACGGAGCCGACCGTTCCCACGGGCATAAATATGGGCGTGAGTATGTCGCCGTGGTCGGTATTTATCACTCCGCAGCGGGCGTTGCTTGCCGTGTCTTTATGTATCAGCGTGAAGCGCATAGGAATAATGCCTATAATCAGACAAATTTAGCAATTGTTCTTGATTTTCTGAAGCCCTGCACGGGTTAATGACGTCCCTGCAAAGCGTTTTTCCCACTCCTGCTGGCTCATTTCCTTCCAGTCTTCGACGGTGAGCGATTCGATATAGTCCCGGTTGCACACCAGCTCCGGCCAGACGGCTCCGGTCTGCTTGTCCCACGGGCAGGCCCGCATACACTCCTCACAGCCGAAGATGTAACCCGCATAGTCCACGGGACGGTTCGCGGGATCGAAGAGGGCCTTGTTTTCGACCGTATGGTAGCTTATGCAGCGCTCCGCATCCAGCGTATATGGAGCCTTCAGGGCCCCTGTAGGGCAATGCCGCACGCAGTTGCCGCACATACCGCAGTCCGCGGGCACGCCTGCCCGTTTTTCCTGAAGGGCCGGGCAGTCCAGCAGCTTGAAGTCGACGTTGCACAGGATGATGCCTATCAGGCAGCGGATGCCCGCCACCGTGCTGATGAAGAAATTGTTGCATCCGAAGAAGCCCAGTCCGCACTCCACTGCCCAGGCCCTGTCCATAACCGGTGCGCTGTCGACGAAGACGCGGGCCTTGAGAGCCGTGCCGGCCGCAGTTTCGAGGGGCTGACTGGCCTGCTCGAGAAACATATAAAGGCGGTCCTTGACGACTTTGTGATAGTCCAGCCCGAGGGCGAAGGACGCCACCGGGGTGCCGCTGCGGGCCTTGCCGTAAGGGACGACGAAGCTCAGCACGCTGCCTGCCGCCTCCAGCAGCAGCGAAGGGTCCTTGCGCTTGTCGACGTTGCGGCCCATATACTCCATACCGGCGTTGCGGCCTTCTTCAAGGTAGCTGTCCAGCCGCCTTGCGGGCTCGCCCAGAGGCTGTATGCGTGCCGCCCCGAAATCGGCGAAACCGAGTCCGTGAGCAATGCCTTCCAGAGTGCCGAAAAGATTTTGGTCCATCCTGCTGTCCTTAGTCTGAGCCAAAGCTATAAAATATCCGCCATTTTAGTAAATTAGCACAAAATAACCTTTATCAAAGCAACTATGAAAAAACTGTTCTGCCTGGCACTGGCCTTTATTGCGCTGGTGTCTGCCAACGTCCTGAAAGCCCAGGACATCGCCACCAAACTCATCGAAGATGGCGGCAGCGGCCCCTACAAAGCCATAATGGCCACTGACGAATCCCTCCAGACGCACACCATATTCAAGCCGCTCAACCTCGAGCCGTTCGGCCGCAGGCAGCTTCTGCCCGTGCTGGTGTGGGGCAACGGAGCCTGCGCCAACTCTCCTTTCGAGCACTACCGTTTCCTGAACGAAATCGCCTCCAACGGCTTCCTGGTAATCGCCATCGGCACTATGCCTGAAGACGGCGTCCGCTACCCCGGCAACGGCTCGCAGTCCAGCCAGCTCATCGACGCCATCAACTGGGCCATAGCCCAGAATGCCGACCCCAAGAGCCAGTATTACCAGAAGATCGACGTCAACAACATAGCTGCGGCAGGAATGTCCTGCGGCGGCCTGCAGGCTCTCGACGTATGCCAGGACCCGAGGCTCAAGACCGTGATGGTCTGCAACAGCGGCCTTTTCGTCAACCGTGGCACTGCAGTGGCCGGTATGCCTATGCCTGAGAAGGAAAAGCTCAACCAGATCCACACCCCGATCATCTACATCCTCGGCGGTGAGAGCGACATTGCCTACGGCAACGGTATGGACGACTTCCGTCGCATCAACCACGTGCCTGCAGTTGCCGTCAACTACCCTGTAGGGCACGGCGGCACCTACGCCCAGCCTCACGGCGGCGAGTTCTCAGTCGTAGCCATTGCCTGGCTCAAATGGTGGCTCAAGGGCGACAAAGCCGCTGCCAACCTGTTCCTCGGCAACCCCAGCGGCCTGCAGAAGCGTCCCGGCTGGACCATTGAGAAAAAGAACCTCCCCGAGCAGACTCTCGCCGAGATTCCTGCGGACACCAAGCCCAACGAACTCAACATCAAGGGAGCCGAATGGCCCCGCGTCGGCAGCGACGGACGCACCTACTTCAAGGTTTACGCCCCCGATGCCGAAAGGGTTGAGATCAGCTACCGCGGAGCGATGACCAGAGGCAACGACGGCTGGTGGACATACGTCTCAGAGCAGCCCGAAGTCGAGGGCTTCCACTACTACACCCTCAGCATCGACGGCGTCACTACGGCCGACAAGAACACCAGGCCTTTCTTCGGCACCGGCATCTGGGCCAGCGGCATCGAAATCCCCGCTCCCGACCGTGACTTCTATGCGAAGAAAGATGTTCCCCACGGACTTGTGAGCGAGAGCGTATACTACAGCACCGTTCGCAACGAGTGGCGCCGCTGCTTCGTATACACCCCTGCAGAATACGCCAAAGGCAACAAGAAATATCCTGTGCTCTACCTGCAGCACGGTATGGCTGAGGACGAGACAGGATGGCAGAACCAGGGAAGGATGAATTTCATAATGGACAACCTGATTGCGGAAGGCAAGGCAGTCCCGATGATCGTGGTGATGGACAGCGGCAACATCGAAGTGGCTTTCAACGCCCGCAGCGGCCAGAGCCGCGACGAGTACGGAGCTGACTTCACCGACGTGCTTCTCAAAGACATCATCCCCCACATCGAGAAAAGCTTCCGTGTGAAGGCTGACCGCGAGCACCGCGCTATGGCCGGCCTTTCTTGGGGCGGTATGCAGACCTACTGGACCGTCCTCCCCCACCTCGACGTGTTCTCTTATATGGGAGGTTTCAGCGGAGCCGGCAGCCTCGACATAAGCAAGATCAACCCTGCTGAATTCAACAAGAAGATGCACGTGCTCTTTATGGGTATCGGCGAGGCCGAGGGTCCCGCAAGGGTGCAGGCCACAGCCGACCAGCTCAAGGCTGCCGGAGTCAACAATGTGGTGACATACGTTTCTCCCCGTACCGCTCACGAATTCCTGACCTGGCGCCGCTGCCTGAGGGAGTTCGTCCCGCTGCTTTTCAAGAAGTAGCAGCAGTCGGACTGCAACAAAAAAGCCGGCCCCACGGGGTCGGCTTTTTTCGTATTTGGTAATTGAGCTTATTCAGCTGCGGGAGCTTCTGCTGCAGGCTCTTCAGCCTTCGGAGCTTCT
>JAEEGG010010071.1_pt1 | contig 20981 bp, 18 predicted proteins | sample 9134161 | NCBI WGS metagenome assembly JAEEGG01 (sample SAMN16246543, study PRJNA631951) | gut metagenome | biome: gut microbiome; feature: rumen; material: CR-attached | host: Bos | place: Iran: Karaj | collected 2018-10 | reverse complement strand
TGATGGTATTAGATTTATGCGATGAACTACATCGGGTCACCGCCTCCCGCTTGTGCGCACTGTGATCTCTTAATCACACTGCAAAATTACTAAAATTATAAATGCAAAACAAGGCTTTTTCAGATATGTTCCAAATTTATTTTGATTTCAAATTCCGAAACCATTGAATATCAGTTACTTACAAATCTAAAGCCGCACAAAAGCGCACTAAAACCTACTCTTTTATAGTGCAAGAATACTTCGTGGCCTTGCGCGCCCGCGCCGTGAATAGTTCAATCTCCCTCGAAGAATAGTTCAACCCAAGAGATTGCAGTATTCTCACTCAAACGAGCATAGTTACCTAGATTCACCTCCTCCTTGCACATGGTGTCGTGCCAACGTGCCATCGTGCCATTTGCAAAATTCACTTCCTGAAAAATCTTGCTAATTCTATATTTATATTATTATATATTACAATATATAATAATATAAAATAATATATATACCTCATTCCACACCCATCCCCCGATCCCTAAAAACTAAAAATCGTAATGGCACGATGGCACGATGGCACGTTTCATACTGAATAAGTTGACACCGTCTTCCTGAAATCGTTGACAGCTTTCCTGGTTTCGTTGACATTTTTCTGAATTTCCCTATGAAAATTTGGTAGAAACGAAATTAATCTATATCTTTGCAGTCTTTTATGATTTAAAAATTTGAATATATAATGGAAAAAAAGACATTTAAATATACAGAACTATCTGAGGATCTTCAAAATAGTTTTAAAATCATTACTGATTATCTGGTAGATAATATCATGCTGGATTTTCCTGAAACGGAGCGTCCTTCAGGAATCTTTTACGACTTTTATGAGGAAGAATTGACTTTCGTATATAAAACAAATCATGTTACTTTCCCTAAAGAGATATGGATTAAGGGTAAGAATGTGAGTAAAATGATCGTTACCTTGGAGGAGGAGAGATGCGATGAATCGATACCCAAGTTCATGGTTATTGACGTCAAAAACGGTCGTTTTCGATTAACGCAAGAAGATATATCGTCATTTAAGTGTAGTTAGGGCCTGCAAAAACAGAGAAGATAACACAAAAACAATGTATTCTTGCATAATTATAGTGAATTTTTCAAAAAACCATTGATTAAACGACAGAAAGTATCGTTAATCAAATAAAAATAACTATCTTTGCAATCAAGTATCGGCTAATCGTCATGACATGACGCTGCTAAATAAGCAGATATTGAGCCTCAGTGGAGGTGCCGGTATGATTTTCGAGGGTAAACAATAACAGCATTAGCAGTTATTCGGTGTGTCTTAAATGTTCCAAGCTTATTAAGATAGTTTCACCAAAGAATGACAAGTTGATGTCTGCGTTTTTAGGCGTGGACTCAACTCTTCTGGTGAAACGGGTCCTGGAACAACCTAAGACACAGATGAGCGTTCACGCTTTTCTGTGTCTTGTTGTATGGACTCGTTTTATGCGCCAATAATTACTGGTGCATAAAACTATAAGTATGGAATATATGAAACTTAGACGAACTCTTATTGACAATTCTGATAATGGGTATAAAATGACTGAAGCTATCAGGGCTTGTCTTCATGATGAGAATGTAATAGAGGTCTGCATTGCTACTGGTTTTTGGGACTTACGTGGTACAGCTCTCATATATGAAGAATTGGCTGATTTCCTTTCTCGTGAGAATAGTAAGTTTCGATTGCTTATAGGTAAAGATCCATACTTATATACGTCCGATACTGAAAGCTATATAAAGGGGAGGTATGACAAACAAGAACAGGCATGGCGTGTTGAGCTCGATGATTTTCATGCCCAGGAACAATATGTTAAGGTTGTTCAAATGTTGGTTGATAATCTGGAAGATGATGATAATGAAAAATTCCAAGTCCATATATATAATCCAGACGGAGAATTGAAGGATCAGTTCCTTCACTCCAAATGCTACATATTCAAAGGGCAGGATAATGAAGATCGTGATGTGGGTTATGGTATAATTGGTAGTTCTAATCTTACCCGTCCAGGAATGGAGGAAAATTCAGAATTGAATATACTGGAAGTCGAAGCCCGTGATATTATCAATACTGAAAATAAGACTAGAGACAAAACCCATCTCCAGTGGTTTGAAGAAAAGTGGAAAGACTCTATATCATGGGAGAAGGAGTTTTTGCTCCAGATTACACAATCGAAGATGGGACCCAACATTCATATACCAGAACCCAAGCCAACGGAGGATATAAACTCTCCTTTGACTCCTTATGAGCTATACATTAAATTTCTTCAAACACGTTTTGGTGATATAGTTGATGTAGACACTTCCAAGAAAATTGAAAAGTATCTTCCTGCCAGATATACAGCACTACAATATCAAATAGAAGCTGTCACCCAATGCTATAATATCATGCAGAAGCATAATGGTTTCATGCTTGCTGATGTTGTAGGTCTTGGTAAGACTGTCGTAGGAGCAATGCTTATCAAACATTTCCTTTCTTTGCCAGACAAAGACAGCCGTGAGCATAAAGTACTCATCGTGACACCACCTGCTATCAAGAAAGGATGGGAAGAAACTATTGCCGATTTTGATAAGGATGGCAACGATAAAATAGGACCACATGTTACATCCATTACTACTGGTAGCATTGGTAATCTTGTTGATGATGAGGAGGATATAGATTATGATGACGACTTTAATGAAGAAATAGAACAGGTAAATTATGGTCTTATACTAGTTGACGAGAGTCACAAGTTGCGCAACAGTGAAACCAAAATGTACAAGAAGTTGGATAAACTTATTGGTGATATATCTCAAATTGCCCCACAGCCATATATAGGCTTACTTTCTGCGACTCCACAGAACAACGCTCCTAATGATTTACGTAATCAACTTTATCTGTTTGAGCGTAATCATAATGCATCCACTCTTGATACTGCTGCTAGGAATCTGGAGCATTTCTTCGCGGACATAAGTCTGAGATACAAAGCTGTGATGAAGGGAATTAAAAAAGATTCCGTAAGTGGAGTGGAAGTATCACTAACTCCTGAGGAACGTAAAGAGAAGCTAAAGACTATTTCAACAGAGATTAGGACAAACGTTCTTGATCATATACTAGTACGACGTACTCGTACTGATGTAAAGATGTATGATGAAAATACACTCGTTTTTCCTGATGTCGTTCCACCTATTGCACTTGAATATCAGCTGAATAAAGAACTCGCAGAACTCTTTAAAGATACGATGGAGTGCATTGCTCCTGACATAGAAGATGGTGAACTTTTCCCAACAAATGCTTTAGGCTACTATAGATATCGAGCTATTCAGTATCTTAATAAGGATGAAAACAAAGAACGCTATCGTGGTAAAGGTTCATTGGATACAGACCGTATTGCTAATCAGTTGGCTACTATCATGCGGATTCTCTTGGTTAAGCGTCTGGAGAGTTCTAAGGATGCTTTTGTCAAGTCGTTGAGCAATCTCTTGCAATACACCAATAATATGATAAAGATGTGGGAAAATGGCATCATCTTTATCTGTCCTAAAATTGATGTTAACAAAGAGTTTGAGGACCAAAACGATTGGAATGTTATTGCAAGTAATATCAGGGCAAAAATAGAAAAGCTTACTACAAATGGACGCAATGACAAGCAGAGTAATGCGGAGTATGTTATAGGTGATTTCAAAGAAGAGTTCATTAGACTATTACGTCATGATCGCGATATACTTCAGTCTCTTGTCAGTCGCTGGAATGCCACTAAGTCTGACCCAAAAAAGACTCGTTTCCGTAAAGAGTTGCGTCAGATCCTCCCAGAGTCAGATCCAACAAAGAAGCTTGTTATCTTCACAGAATCTGCTGACACTTTGGAAAGTATAGCGGAAGTTGTAGAAGAGGAAATCGGAAAGCCTCTTTGCATTACAGCCAAGAATCTTAAGGAGAAACAGCTAGATATTCGTGAGAACTTTGATGCCAACTATGGTAAAAAGGAAGGTGAAACACAGAAAGATGACTATCAAGTAATCATAAGTACAGATGTGCTTGCTGAAGGTGTAAACTTGCATCGAGCCTATACCATCATCAATTACGATACCCCATGGAACTCCACAAAATTGATGCAGCGTATAGGACGTGTAAACCGTATTGGCTCTAAGTCAGACTGTATCTATATCTATAACTTTATGCCATGTGATGAAGGCAACAAGAGAATAAAACTCTTTGAACGTGCCTTTACCAAACTTCAGTCCTTCCATACCCTCTTTGGTGAGGATGCACAAGTGTTCAGTACTGCAGAGGAAGTGACTCACTACGATCAAGACTTCAGTAAACTCATAAATGGTGAAGAGTCGCCTATGATGAAATTTCTCTCCATACTTCGTGAATATAAGAAGGCAAATCCTTTGCGTTATGAAGTCATTGCTAAGAAAGAAACAGGTCTTGAGGTTGCTACAACAGGAGAGCCGAAAGAATCACTCTTTGTTATCCGTAATAAAAAGACATCTGGAATGTTTGTTGCTACAGATGCAAATGGTGACAGAAAAATAATATCAATAGAAGATATGCTTGTTCGTTTCAATCCTGGTGTTTCTGCTGTCAGCGCTGATTTGCCAGAAGGAATAGACGACATCAAACGAAAAGCAATACGTACCTTTACTCGCGAGTTTGATTCATTACGACTTCGTAGAGCACAAAGCAAACAGAATGATGCTCGTAATACTATCGTTGCTATTACAGATAAGTATAAAAAACTATCAGATAAAGCCATTGACCTGCTTTCTCAGGCCAGAGAGTTAGTAGATAAAGGAAATCTGGACATATGCAATAGTGTCATAAAAATCGGCAAGTACCTAAATATTGAGGATCCAGAATTATTCCCTTTATCTGACACAGAGATAGAAGACTACATTCAGTCTAAGCTAAAAAACATTGATCAACGTTTACAAGACGAAGTAGGCAGGGGAGAGGTTTATATGGCTCTTTACAAAATATAATACAGCACTATGATACAATTTCAAGAATATCTCCAAAACGATTATCCAGGTTTCGCTTCATTTTTGGACGTCATTATCAAACCAATCTTTGGTGATAATTTTAAGGCAGTAGAGAATATCGATGATATGATTGACTGTCTAAACGAAGACCCTGATGAACTTGAATACTATGATGAGATTGAAAAATCAACAGATGAAAGTCTTAAAAGTTTGGCTGAAACCAGTGGGCTCGAACGCATTTTAAAACTTGGCTCCATTAAGGTACATGGTGACACCCGACGAATTTATGTTTATGACATCACTGTCAGTAAACGACGTCAGTTATCACGAAATCGCAAAGGCATTCAGCAACTTATAACTCGAACACTTAATAATCAGTCAGGTGCTTTCATGCTCTTCCATTATGACGATGCCAAATGGGAATGGCGATTCAGCTATAAATTTGTAGGAAAGGATAAAGATGATAGCACTAACTCGAAACGTTTTACCTATCTCTTTGGTAAAAACCAAGTGTGTAAGACTGCTGCACAACGTTTTACTAACCTGCTCAACAAGAAATGTGAGATTGCAATTGATGACATAACTGAGGCTTTCTCTGTTGAGGCACTATCGAAAGAATTCTTCGATACTTACAAGTCTCATTACGAGCATTTCTGTCAGTTTGTTTATGACAATAAAAATGATAGAAAATATTTTGGCGAAGAGTTCTCTAGGTGGGAGGATAAGACCATCCGCGACTACGTCAAGAAGTTGCTTGGACGAATAGTGTTTCTTCACTTCCTTCAGAAGAAGGGATGGATGGGAGTGCCTGTTGACAAGCAATGGGGAGAAGGTGATCTCAAGTTTATGATGACTCTGTATGATAGTTGTAGTAATGAACAGAAAGCAAACTATCTAGATGATGTACTTGAGCCCATGTTTGAGGATCTCAATACTCAACGCATAGATGATCTTGCAGGGGATTGGAGTCAGTCATATACCATTTCAGAAGAAACAAATAGTATAAAGATACCATATCTTAATGGTGGCCTTTTTGAACGAGAAGCGACGGATTCTCCTAAGTCTGTTTTCCCTGCTGATTATTTCGCCGACCTTTTTGATTTCTTTAATCAGTACAACTTTACCATAGACGAAAATGATCCTAATGATGCAGAGGTAGGTATTGACCCTGAGATGCTTGGACGTATTTTCGAGAACTTACTGGAAGACAATAAGGACAAAGGCGCATTCTACACACCCAAGGAAATAGTCACCTATATGTGCAGTGAGTCCTTGATAGCCTATCTACAGACAGATATAGATGATGAAACAACGAAAGAAGCCATCCGTGAGTTTGTGACTACTCATGAGAAGAATGACAAACTGCCTGCAGATACAAATCAGAAATTAAAAGATGTGAAGATATGTGACCCAGCTATTGGTTCTGGCGCATTCCCAATGGGATTATTAAAAGAACTATTCTTATGCCGCACAGCCCTCGAAGGCATTGAACAGAGCAAGGCAGCAGAGATCAAGAAACACATCATCCAGAATAATATCTATGGAGTTGATATTGAGCGAGGCGCTGTAGATATTGCCCGCCTCCGCTTCTGGCTATCCCTCATTGTAGATGAAGAGAGCCCCCAGGCATTGCCTAACCTCGATTATAAGATTGTGGAAGGTAATTCACTGATTACAACATTCGATAGCCAATATATAGATCTTGAAAAGGGTAAAGGTGAAGCCAGATTCCGCCCGAGCCTTATCAATATAAATAAAGAAAAGAAAGCCCTTCAAGCAGAACAAAAACGCTTCTTCACTTTAATCGGAGAAGAAAAGTATCGTTCTGAGATTGCTATCAAGACCCATATCCTTAATACGATATGGTATCAGTTAGACTACGAGAAGCATTCTTGGCAAGATGCTACCGTAGAGCAAGTTGGCTTATTTGATACAATAGAAACCAAAGGCCGTAAAAATAATAAGACCCAAATCGCAGAATTTACCCCAGAGCGCCAAGAAGTTTTTGATAGATGTGAATCACTACAGGCGATACTTAACGACAATAATAAAACACTTCAAGAAAGAGCAAGTCTAATAATACCTTTCTTTGAATGGAGTACAATATTCTCAGAAATATTTGAAGGTGGGGATATATGTGGTTATGATATTGTTATCGGCAACCCGCCTTACGTTAAAGAGTATACAAAACGTTCAGCATTTGATGGCTTTAGAGAGACAAGTCCATATTATATGGGGAAAATGGATTTGTGGTATGGATTTGCATGTCACGGAATTGATATGTTAAAGAACGGAGGTATCCTCTGTTTTATAGCTCAAAATAATTGGACTACGAGTGCGGGTGCGAAAAAGATGCGAGATAAAGTAGTAAGTGATACTCAGATTTTACAATTAGTTGATTTTAAAACATATATGGTATTTGAAGATGCAAGTATCCAAACAATGGTAATGCTATTCAAAAAAAACAAAGATATAGATGATTATACATTTGATTATCGCATATTGGAAAGTGGTTCTAGCAAAAACGATATGGTTGCTGTTTTGAATAAACAAATAGGGAAGACTATTTATTTCTCACCAACCGTAAAACGTTCATTATTTAAAGGTAAACTTTTAACATTCTCAACCAACAATAGCATTTTTGATAAGATCTCTCATGATAAGATTTACCTTACTGAAACTGAGGCAACAAATGGCATACACACTCATCATGATTGTGTAAATAATAAAATACATAAAATTTTCCCTAATTTAGAAGTAGGAAGAAGTATTTTTGTGTTAAATGATAGTGAGAAACAGGCATTAAAGTTAAATTCCAATGAGATGGCTTTAATAAAGCCTTATTATACTTCAGAAGAAATCATGAGATATTGGACTGATGTAAATAATCATCAATGGATTATTTATACTACATCAGATTATAAAAACGAAAATAGTCTGGATAATTATCCAAATATAAAGAACCATTTAGATGCAGTTAAGGAGGCAATTACTTCTGATAATAAACCCTATGGACTTCATAGAGCAAGGGAAGAAAGATTCTTTAAAGGAGAGAAAATAGTATCATTAAGGAAATGTGTCGGTGCTCCTTGTTTTTCATATAATGATTTTGATTGCTATGTTCCTGCAATGTATTATATTATAAAGACATCTCGTTGGAACATGAAATTTTTAACTGGCATCCTTAATTCTAGATTGATTGCTTTTTGGTTAAAGAACAAAGGCAAAATGCAAGGGGATAACTATCAAGTAGACAAGGAACCTTTAATGGGAATTCCATTACCATTGATAAGCGAGACCCTTCAACAGCCTATAATAAATATTGTTGATAGAATTCTAGTTGCAAAAAAGAATAATAGTCTTTTTGATACATCTGCTTTGGAATTAGAAATCGATCAACTCGTTTATAAACTTTATGGTCTGACAGAAGAAGAAATCAGGATCGTTGAAGGTTGCAAATAAAATAGATTAAACCTCAAACATAGCTGTTTATGGCAAAACGGAAAAGGGGTGGATTTAGTTTCCTTGATGCAAAGAGTCCCCCAAGACAACCAGTTAAGAGTAAGGGACGCCCTCAGAATGGTATATTAATTATCAATCCTCTTCATGCTGGCCTATTAGAGAAAAAAAGAAATGAAATATTATCAGTAGTATTGCGAACTATTGATAAGAGTTTTCTATCTGGAACGATTTATGAGAAGATAGGGATTGTTGAGACATTATATATCATTCTCAATATGGAAATGAATACTTCTGCAACAATTAAAGATTTGAAGTATTTGTTTGGCTATGCAAAAAAATATATCATAATAGAGAATAAACATCTTTATCTAAATGGTAAAAAAGTTGAACCAATCATTGGGAAAATAAATCAAGAACAAACAAATACAAACCAAGAAACGCATATCGAGAGTAAAAAATCAATAGATAAACAGAAACCTCAAAGAGAAAACCTAAATTTCAAAAAAGAGAAGATTTCAGAGTCTTTAGGAAAGAAGATAAGGATAGATATCAATATGGATGATATTGATGAGTTTCTTGATTATCTTGAAAGTAGAGTTCCTGAGCGACATATTAGAAAAAGATATGTAGAGAATATTAAGAATCTTCACTCCAATGGATGGAACAAATACAGACACTCAACTTTTATCGATGACAATAAATATAAGGTAAGTTCCAAAGATATCGAGGTATTTGTAAATGGCATGAAGTCAAGGGACTTTAATGTCAGTGTTAAGGATTATGAGGATGCATTAGAACTCTATTTGTCATATCGTTGGGCTAAGGATTATATCAGACCAATGTATGATGACAAGGAAGAAACCATTCCTCCACTAGTGAAGGAAAGAAAGAAAAAAGAAAAAGAATCGCCATCACAAGAAACGCAAGAAGGAAAAAAGATATTTGTAAATATCTCTCATCTTGAGAGTTGGGAATCAAGCAAAAAAGAATCTACCTCAGAGCCTAAAGAGGGGCAAGGCGTGGTATACATTGGAGATCCTACAGGGCAAAGAAGGTCTGTTACTTTGCAAAACGCTTCAATTACGGAAAGTGATCAGAGTGTTGACATTAAGATAGAAATGACAAACCAGCAAGAAGAAAAAGTAGTTGTTAATGAGGATTCTCTTACTGAAGATGTACCTATTTCATCTATTGAAGAAGAAATAACAGAGCCAGAAGAACAAGATAAAGATGAAAGCGTAAAGCTATCCCCAAAGAATGAAGTGACAAAGGAAGAGGATAGTCTGGCAAAAGAAAAAACTACTGCCAAAAAGAAGATGGGATGGTTTGCAAGAATGATGCTTCGTTTTTGGGTCTGGTATTACAAAAAGATAAATAGGAGTAATTGACGAGGTTTATGGAAGTGAATGATGAAGAGGGGTGGGATTAAAAAAAATTATCTGTTCGCTTTGGGTGAACAGATAATGATTATCTTTGCATCGAATTCATTAAGATCATTAACTTAAAAATAAAAAAGAATGATGAAGTATACAGAAATCTATTTTGACGATGCGCTGCGTTTGGCGAAGTTTTTATCAGAGCGTACAGGAAAAGAAATTGTTCCTGTAGAAATGGACTCAGAGGGATTCCCTGTGCCTCCAAAGAATGAAGAATTTGGAGAAAAGACCCCTGCACTTATCGTTGGCGACTATGCTATTGCGTATTTTAAGAAAAGGAATAGTCCTGATGAAGATCTGAAGTATAGGAACAGAACTCTACACAGAGTGCAGTTAGGTTTCAAAATGAGAGAGGCGCGCGAAAGGGCAGGTATCGATCTGGACCAGTTGTCTGCATATACGGACATCAAGGTTAAGAACTTAGTGAACATTGAAAAAGGCAGGTTTGATGTTACGATAGACATTCTTGGTAACATCGCAGCCGCGTTGGGTTGTTCTATCGATTTCGTAGATAATAATAAATAAGGTATAACTAAAAACGATAAGAATATGAGTGAGAATTTGAATTTCAAGACAGCAGATGAGTATGCTGCTGCACGTGATAAGTTTTTCGAGAGTCATCCGGATGCACCTGAGGCAGAGGATGTCGAGTGTCTGAGCCTGATTATGCGCAGGGAGTATGCAGAGCAGATTCTACGTGGTGAGAAACCATTGGAATTCAGACAATACTCTGAGTTCTATGTGAAGCGCTTAATCGACCCCGATGTGTCTGATTATATCAGAGCCCACTTTAATGATGATGAGGTTATGATGTTCTGCAACGATATTCGTCAGGTAAAGAAGATCCATTTCCACAACTATAATAATTCATGGTTTTTGGATATCGAATGTGATTTCAATGATGCTTTCTCAATTACGAAGCATGACATTGAATTCTTGCAAAGTAAGTATGGGGTGCATGATTTTGACGATGACTTAAAACGTATGGAGGCAGTAAATGTTCCTCAGAACGAACGCCCTTGGCTGTTTTATTTTGTTTGCGGTGAGGTGTTAGATACAAATCTCGAAGTAAAACCTAAAGAAGAAGAGTTTGTGGAAATTTGTGGAGGTATTACTGTCAAAGATCCTGTAATTGATGAAATGATAAAGGATGAAGATGATGGTAAGATTCTTAAATTAAAGGTAAATAAGGATACATTCAAGGAAATTGCAGGTGGTCAGTTGAAATCATTCTCTAAAGAGATTACTCCTAAGAATCTTAGCATGTTCTTTATAACTGAAGAAAAGGGGGCTGTGAAGGAAATAAATGGTGTTCCGCAGTTAAGGATGTACGATGCAATTCAATTCATTAACAAGGATGGTTCATATACGTGCAAGATTAATAATGCTGATGTGGTATTCTTGGATGAAGAATATGGAAATATGATTCCTTATTTGGAATTAGAGGATGATATTGATTATACAGATTGCATGATTGCCTATGATTTAGGTGATAAAATATAATATTTGAAGAAACAGAAATGACCAAACAAAATCAATGGCTATTGGAACGAAGCGGGCTGTATGCGAAGTATGCAGAGCAGATGCCTAAGGGCGCGAACTATGTTCAAGTTTCGTTCGATCCTCCTAAATATGGGATGATTGACATGCATCTTTGTGTCAATTACAAAGAGAAAGGTTTGCTGACACTTTCCGCTGGTACAGATGAGCCATTCGATAAAATAAAGAGATGGTTGGAGAACATCGTAACAAGTGACGTAGGCTTTAGTTGGGTAACGATAGATTGTGATCCAGAGCTTGTGACCATCTGTTTCGAACCAATTCTTTATTGGGACGGATACAATGGACATGCTTATCGTGATGGCTATAGTGGAATCTTCTATGTGTATGATAGTGCTCTTAACAAAATTATAGTTGATACACTTTGTACAGCAGAAGGCTTGGTAAAGTCATTCTATAATTCCATCATAAACTATGCAAAGGAGATGCAGCAGAATGATGACGTTATTGAGAATTGGGTGCTTCATGAGATCTGTGCTGAGGATGAAGGGTTAGAAGAAGATTCTCCAGAGCTGAAGAAATATTTCCTGAAGGGCTTTAGATCGGATATTATTGAAACGTATTTGGGTATAAAACCATAGTTGGGACATGAATACATTTATATGCTATGTCAATAGTTTTTCGTCATCACTTGACTATCATCAATATCCCTTGGGGTATAATATAGAAAATTACACGCTGAAATTGCGAGAATATATCAATGATGGTGTATTAGCGAAAAGGGGTGACAAAGTATTTTACGTAATGTTGCACTATTGGGATAAAGGTATATGTGCATGCGGTGATATTACATATGTTAGGCGAAAAGAAAAGCCATATTATGCTTGGGTGACGATGAAAGTGATGCTACATCCGAAAGAAAATTCAATATTGCCTCTGAAAGATGTTCAATCAATAATGCCAGATTTCGATTGGCTAAATGCCAGTAACGGAACTCTCTTGTCAGCGGAGTATTCAGAAAAATTGGAATCTATATGGAACAAGCATATTATTGACAATAAAATCAAAATAGACAAAGGACGAACATAATTATTCTCTTCCGTTCGCTCTGGCTGAACAAATATGGATTTTCTTTGCAACAGAAAACCTCCACAATGGCTGTGGTGTATGGCCGAGGAGAGAAAGACAGAACATCGCAATGCCCAATGTAAGGGCGCGAGTCCTGTTTAGTCTGAGGCTTCCGCGATCGGTGCGGAGAGGTGCAGACGGGGCTGGCTTCCACCTGACGTTTTTGGGTATGGCGGCCAGCCTTTTAAAAAGGAAATGAATAGCCCATATTGCGGTTTGGTAGGCGAACATATCTCAGACCCCGAACCTTCATAGCTGGATATGGGTGGCAAGGGGATATGTCTCTTGCTTTTAAAATAAAAAAATCTTATCTGTTCGCTTTGAGTGAACAGATTTTTTGTATCTTTGCATTTGAATATATAAAACAGCGCATTATGAATACTAAAGAGTACGGATATCGAGAGTTGATTTACGATGAGTGTTTCAGTACAGGTAAGGAATTCACTCGCGAGCAACTAATGGCTTACGTGAACAAGCGACTGGAGCAAAGGGACTTTAAACCTATTCAGTCTCGTACCACCTTTATGCAAGATATGCAGGAGATGAGCGAGAAGCTGTTTAGACTATATGGTAAGGATGGTATCGTTTGGGAGGATAGACATAAGAAACGCTACTATCGATATGCCGATGGGATTGATGGTATCTTCAACAGAGAACTGACACAAGAAGAGGTGGATAGCCTGAATGAGGTGCGTAACCTTTTGCAGGGATTCAAGGGTATGCCAAAGTTTGATTGGATAGATCAGATGTTGACTCGCCTGGATTGTAATATGACTGCCAGGAAGGAGATTGCCAGCTTTGAGGGAGGAACCATTAGAAGTTCAAAGTTTCTGATGCCATTGTTCAAGGCTATCAGTGAGCGTCAGGTGCTCAATGTGAAATACTTCAATTTCTTCGATGACACAGAAGATCTCATTCTGCATCCTTATTATCTGAAACAGTACTGGCGTCGTTGGTATCTGATGGCAAGACGTGAAGGAGAAAAGGATGTAGAGCCGTTCTCACTCGATTGTATAGTGGATATCCAAGAGAATAAGGAGATAAAATTCAAAGGCACGAAGACCTCATTTAAAAAGTACTTCCAGCATCTGGTAGGTGTTACCATGCCACCAGAGACAAATGTAGAGCATATCGAGTTACAGGTGGATGCGTCACTGGTGCCTCATCTACTGGCTATGCCTATCCATGAATCGCAGCTGATTCGGGTCAATGACGATGGTAAGAGCGCTATAGCAACGCTGGATGTAATGATCAATTACGAGTTGGTGCAGGAATTGATGTTCTACGCAGATCGCCTTGTAGTGAAGTCGCCTGCCCACTTCCGCGATGCCATGAGGGAGAGGTTGGAGTGGTGTATGAACTCCTATAAGAATGTTGAGGAGGGTAGCTCCTGGACTGCTGGCGTAGAGCCCCAGTTGTTTGCCTTCAATTATATCCATGAGACTGAGGACGATTGGCACGACATACACTATAGAGTCAGCATAGGGTTAAAGTTTCTGGATAGCTATATCTCTGATTACAGTAACGATTGGAAATACATTCGTGTATGCTTGGAGAGGATTATTGATCACAGCCAGACTGTTATTGAATTGAGTAACGAAAATGAGCCTACCAAGATTGAACTAAGGAAGGATGGTGACATGCTTGATGTGTTTGTAACTCCTGACAGTTTTGCCAGCAAGGACCAAATGCCTATTTATGGGTGGGTACGCATGAAGGATGCAGTCAGAGAGCTTTACAACGGACTCATGGAGTGCGCCAAGGCATTCCCTAAAGAGTATGTTGATGGTTGTCCTTTCACCTACGATGTGGTATATCAAGCATTAAAGTCGGAAAAGATTGAAAACTATTTGAAGAAATGATGACTATGCCGACTATTTTGTAAAAAGAGAATCTCTAAAAACTCTTAATGGCTGAAAAAATCCTCTGCTTTCATGATAGGAAGTGGAGGAATTTTTGTATTTTTGCTGCCGTTTTGTGGGAACTAAAAACCAGATACAAAGGATGAGCAGATATAATGATATCACAGAGTTGTTTGGTACGATGGAGTGCGATACCCTCGTGCCTCTCTATGATATTGGTATCAGCTGTGGTCTGCCCACTGAAAACGGTGATATACCCCCAGAGATGATACTGGCTCCAAGTGAACTGACGAGGGGGCGCTCTGTGTTTTTTGTTCAAGCGATGGGCGACTCGATGGAGGGGGTAGATATCTACGACGGTGACTGGCTGATGATGGAGAGCACCAACCATTTTAATCTCAGAGATATTGTCTTGGCGCGCGTAAATGGCGAAGATATCATCAAGTCGTATATGGTCGATGAGGAAGGTCGCCACTGGCTGGTACCGTCGAATGACAAATATGATGCCATCCAACTGACTGAGGAGATGGACGTTAAGTTCTTCGGAAGGATGGTATGGAAGATGACACGTCATTGTGAAACCACTCGCAACCTCTATAAAGCTATTGAGCGCACTTTGAAGAAGAGGGAACAGGCTCAGGCTGAGTCTAAGCCCAAGGAACTATTCTACGACGATGTTGCTGATGCCCTGATAGCTATTGCTCCCATGGTGAAGGCTGGGCGTAGATGGTTGGGGGCATGTCGTGTGCTGATGGATCGCGGGTTCATTCGCAAGGATCGTTATGACAAGTTCTGTGAATTGGTATGCAGTATCTTGCCTCATCATCCTCATCTGCCCAAGACTGCCGAACTACAAAGGATGGCTGTCGATTGCTTCTCGAAACCTTTCGACAAATGGACTGACGAGACGGCACCAGTTCATGGGAAACATTATATAGCTTATTACGAGGTTGGAGAGGCTATGCTTGAAAAACTCCCATAGTGAAGTATAAAAACTCCCCAAACTCCCCAAAAACTCCCACGGAAGATTTAAAACACCGTTAAACTGCCATTAAAACTCCCACAAACTGCCATAGGGCGACGGATTATTTCTGTCGCCCTTTTTTTATGCGTAACTTCGCAGTGACAAAATGAATGTTTAATCTGAGGTTTGTGAGGTCTCATGAGGAAAGTTGCAACGCCCACCACACATCTCACAAAACTTGGAATTATGACAAGAGATTTAAGTGAGTATGTATGCCTTGATGGCGTGTACGTGAAGGAGGATCAGGTGGTGAAGATGGCTGGCAATGCTGGCAGTTTCGCTGTGGCTGAACATTATCTTTGTGCGCTGTTGGCGCATGGGCTGATGTATGGCAAGACTGAGATTATTAATAAGGTGAACGAGGTGAGGGGGCAATATCAGGTTTTGCCATTTGCCAAGCCTGAAGACCAAGGCCCTCGCGACGAATATGGCCGCAGCCGCATGGAGTCCGTGGAATTGAAGGTCAGGAAGGCATACGGCCAGATGACTGAGGAGCGGCGGCATGAGGTGATGAAGCAGTGCCTGCAGTTGTTGAGGATGCAGAGTGACCTGTTTTCCAAGAAAAACGACTGGCTGGGCGTGATGCTGGTGGTACGTGACCGCCTGGACGGCAACATCAATCAGAATAACTTTTATGAATACGCGTGCGCGATTACGCCTGAGGATTGGCCTGAGGCATTGCGCATAGGCGAGCATACGGCCAAGAACTTCAGCCGCCAGTTGGCTGCTGAGGACAGGATGGAGGCTTACTATGACATGGAGAGTAACCCTCAGGAAAAGCTCTGTGATAAGCTGTGGGAGATCATTATTCAGGCTGTTCTTACGGAAATTCCGTAAAAATGGAGCAAGGTTTACGGAAGAATTTACGGAAATTTTACGGACTTACGGAATACGGGGTTGTGCATTGAAAATCATACTACTTTTGCATCGTCAATGAGACAAAAGAACAGAAAAATATTTTTAAACAAAAGAACATAAGGATTATGAAACGAAGAAGAATTTTGTACGTAGGTACGTTCGCGGAACTCGCAAGATTTGTAGAGTTGCAGGTGTTTGACGGTTTTAAAGTGGAGGACGATGAAAATGATTGGGAGTGAAAACAAAAGACTCACCATTCTGCTAAGAACAATGGTGAACGGCTATATGCTGGAGGTGAACAACGAGGGTTATATGTACTTCAATGTCCAAAGTCTGCTGGAAGGGTTCTGCATCCATGTGGGCATGGAGCGATTAGAGGCTATGACCAAGGAGGAAATCAAGGCGATGGTCAAATCTGTCAAGGACGGCAGCATTGCGAAGAAACTCCAGGCAGAGGTGACGGAGTTGAAAGCCCTGATTTCTGAGCAGAAAAAGCAAATCAGAGAGTTGAAAAAGACAATCAAGGAACTGAATGAAAATTGAAAAGTAAGACTATGGAGAAGATAAGGATTACGAGCGTAAGAAACGCTCATGGAGTGAAAGTGAAGCGCTGCTGCGCCAGTTGTCAGCACAAGTGCGTCGAAGCGGACGGTACAAGGGTCTGCGCACTGAAGATGATGGTGGTGGAACAGAAGTTCAAGTGCAAGCAGTGGCAGATGAGCGACGGCATGAAGAATGCTGGTAAAGGGGGAGGTGTGGTGCGCCTGAAAGGAACCACAGAAATCATTATTCATTAACCGAGTCGAAGCGAGTGGAGGAAGTCTACGTAGTGAAAATGGCCAAATTCCGACACAAACCTTCACTCACAAATTCGACAAGATTATGCGAAAGTATGTATTTGTTTTGAACGCCATTGAGCTGTTGAATCAGCTGCTGGATGGCAAGCGAGTGGAAGGTGTTCTGTACATGGATCAGAACACAGGTAAGTTAACCTTCAAGGCGTACAACCGCCAGCCACGAGTGCGTGAGAAAGACCAACTTGTGAAGAAGTTGCCTTGGGGCTGGGTCAAGGAGTCGCTGGAGCGTATCAAGGTGTTTGGCAGTTTCCCCAAGGATATGGGTACGGCGGGTGTCATGGGATTGCTCGAAGAGCACAACCGCGATGCGAAGAACGCCCTCATTGAGCGTGAGCTGGACATCATCGAGTTTTGTTAAACCTAAAAATTTAAAACAACATGGAAACATTAGTGACAATTGTGGAGGTAGGCGCATACTCTGAGCGCCAGTATCAGAAGCAGGACGGCAGCTCTGAATACTTCAAAAGCCGTGGTGTGGTGATGAAGCGTGGTGGCGACGTGATCTATGGTGAGATGACTGGGGAACTGGCCTCGAAGAACCGTGACACACAGTTCCAGCAAGGCATGCCCTACATTGTGAAGGGATTCTGGAAGCATCGCACCTGGGGCGACTCGAACGATCGCCATGAGAATAGTTTCTATATTACGGACATTCAAACACTCTGAGTATGGGATTTTGCTATCAGAAGAATTTCAGTAATCCAACATTGCCTGTAGACGAGGCCCAGTTTTGGGCCCTCGTCAGGGCGACGAAATGGAACGAGAACATCGACAAGTATCGTGAGACGGGCGATACTCAGTTGAAGCGCAAGTTGCCTGCGTTCATCTTTCAAGCGACGTTTGATGAAACCACGTCGAAGGCTGGGAAACTGGGGCGCTGGCGCAAGCAGAGTGCAACACGTCTGACGGGTCTCGTGGTGATGGACATTGACCATGTCGACGACCCCAAGGCGGTTTTTGATTCTTGGCACGGATCACACGGATGGACACGGATTCTACTTGTTTACATTACGCCAAGTGGTAAGGGGCTCAAGGTGGTCTTCAAGGCTGACCCCAAAGATGGTAATCTCATCGACAACCAGCACGCGATGGCGAAGGTCTTAGGCGTGGAGGTTGACGAAAGTTGCAAGGACGCAAGCCGTATGAGCTTCATCTGCAAGGAATCGGATATTTTGTACATTAATAAGGAGTTGTTTACGTATGAGAACAAGGAGTTTAGTGAGCGATATACTGCTCTATATCGAGACGGTCATTCACAGGGTACGAAGGAGAATAATTTAGGCACATATTCCACGGATTTACACGGCCTAAATAATTCTGCCGCAGATAGTAAAAGCAGTGATAATCCGTGTAATCCGTGCCAAGAAATAAAATGGAGAGGCTATGATGTACAGTCTATTATTGATAAGCGTTATGCAGACAAGCTGCCATGTGCAGCCGACAGTAACCGTCATACAGAGAGTCTCAAACTGGCAACCGACCTGTTACTTATGCTCGACGGGGATAAGCAGACAGTCCAGAAGGTCGTCGAGGCGCAGCCGTGGGTCAAGGAGATCATCGATGAGCGAAACGAGAATGTGGGGCAGACAGTTGAATCAGCAGCTGGTTGTATTGCTCAGAAAGAAAAGAAGTATGCTTCTTCCTTGCCCTCAAAGGCAATGCTCGCCGCGATTCAGGAGTACTGTGGCAAAACGTATCAGGAGATCACGAAAACGCAGGCGGCGGTGACGTTAAAGGATGACGATATGACGCGATGGCTCTGGGACTGGGGTGAGCAAATAGAGAAACTGGCTGAGGACTTCCCACTGCTGAAGGACATCTGCAAGGGATTGAAAAGGAACCAGTATCCTGCGGCGCTGTTTGTTGGTGGCGGCCTGCTTATGACCTTGATGACAAGGTGTACTTACAGATTCTATCATCGACCAGAAGAGTTGCGACGCCTGAATAACTCGACGCTGATCATTGGCGATCCTGCATCTGGAAAGTCTTTTGCAACCAGACTCTTTAAGTTGCTCGCGGCACCTATCGTGGCTGCCGATAAGATAGGCAAGGATGCGATCAATGCCTATCGTGAACAGATGCGCACCAAGGGGGCAAATAAGGAGAAGCCCAAGAAGCCTAAGGTGGTGGTCAGGGTGCATCCAGCTCGTACTTCTAATGCGCAGTTCATTCAGGACATGGTGAACAGTGTGGAGGAAATCGACGGCCAACTGATGCAGCTGCACCAACTGACGTTCGACACGGAGTTGGATAACACGGTGACCGTTCAGAAGGGCGGTTCGTGGATTGACAAGCAATCGCTGGAATTGAAAGCTTTCCATAACGAGGAGGATGGTCAGGCATATTCGAATAACGACTCGATCCTGCAGGACTTCTACGTGACCTGGAATTTCATCTACACAGGCACACCCATTGCCCTGAAGAAGAAGGTGAACGAGCAGAATTTTGGAAGTGGATTGGCTACTCGCTTGACCTGCATCCCTTTGCCTGCCACCAACTTTGAGATGATGGAGCGTGAGACGAAGGTGGACTTTGAGAGTGATGAACGATTGAAGTCTTGGGCAGAGAAACTAGATCGTATGAAGGGTGAGTTAACTGTTCAGAAGATTGTCGATGAACTCTACGAGTGGACAGCCCGACGTATGGAGGACGCCAAGGAGAATGAATCCAAGGCCGACGAGATGTTGCTGAAGCGATGCGCTTATCATGGTCTGAATTTCTCTGCGCCTTTCATCGTGATGCGCCACTGGGAAAAGATGCATCAGGAGGGTGACTACTGGTGTGGTGAGTTCGAGACGGACGAGATGGACTGGAAACTCGCAGAGCTGATTGTGAACATCCAGTACGCCTGCCAGCGTCATTACTTTGGAGCGATGGCCGAGGCCTATTTCGACAACAAGTTGAAGGATGCCAGCGTCAATGTACAGCGTCGCCAAAAGACCTATGAGGCCTTTGCTCGACTGCCTGAGACCTTTACCAGCGAGGATGTGATGCGCTGCTTTGGATTGGCGAGCGACGGTGCCGTGCGCAGTAAGACGCGCCGCCTGCTGAGTGACCATCTGATAGAGAAAGTGAGTGATGGCCGAGGTACGACCACAGGTCTTTCGACCTTCCGCAAGACTGGTGTACAGATGCTGTAAACGTGCCATCGTGCCATCGTGCCATTTCGAAAATTGAAAATTGAAAATTATGAAAGAAGTAAGTATTAGTAAGAACATGATGCTCTCCCAACACTTTTCGTTGGGGGAGCTGACAAAGACCAAGCATCAGACTGCGGATGGGAACATCCCGAGTCATGTAGTGATTGAGAATCTGAAAAGACTCTGTCCTTGGTTGGAGGATCTGCGGTATAGCTATAACACGCTGTATTGTCTGCAACCAGGTGAGGATTATGAGACCTCGAAGAACGTAGAGCCGATTATTATTAACTCAGGTTACCGATCCCCAGCGGTGAATCAGCTCGCGGGTGGGTCTAAGACGTCCAATCATCTTTCAGGGTGCGCAGTAGATATCCGCTGCGCGGGCAAAGAGCAGATGATCCGCTATGCGTCCATCTTATTAGATATCGCTGATGGTACGAAACAGGATTATGATGAGTTGCTATTAGAGCAACATGGCTCCGTGTGTTGGCTGCATTTTGCAGTAAGGCCGAAGGATAATCGACGGAAGATTGGTTTCCTGATATCCTAAGAAGAATACTCGCTCAGCAATGGGCGAGTTTTCTTTTGATATAGGTTTTTTAAGGGGAAAAGGACAAAAATTTGAAATATCATAGATTATTTCAAATAAAATATGTATCTTTGCGGTGTGGAATTCAATGACTTGATGACAATAACAGTATTATTATAATTTAAAACATTTA
>JAEEGG010010069.1_pt1 | contig 20984 bp, 16 predicted proteins | sample 9134161 | NCBI WGS metagenome assembly JAEEGG01 (sample SAMN16246543, study PRJNA631951) | gut metagenome | biome: gut microbiome; feature: rumen; material: CR-attached | host: Bos | place: Iran: Karaj | collected 2018-10 | reverse complement strand
GAAGCAGTTTCAAAACGGAACCGCTTCCTCCCGGTTTTTGCCTTGAAAGGGCGCGAATCGGACGTCCGGATTGAACGTTTCGGGGTTTTTGGAGATTTTTTTAAAAAAGTTGTTGACAGGAGGTTTAGAAAGTGATATTATACTTGAGCGCCTGAAAAACGGCTCTTTGGTCAAGCGGCTAAGACGCCGCCCTCTCACGGCGGAAACACGAGTTCGATTCTCGTAAGAGTCACCAGCGCAGTCCGGACCGGTAACGAAATACCGGTCCGGTTTTTATATTGCCTGAAGGTTCATCAGCGGTAAAAATGTGCGGAAAATGCTCGAAATTGCGTGAAAATGCGTTATTCCTGTTGACGAAATCGGCGGAAAAGGGTAGAATAAGCCTATCAAAACATTCACAACATCCAAGGGAGGTTTGTTATATGAAAAAGCTTTTGGCGATAGCGATTTGCATTGCTCTTTGCCTCGCACTTGCGGTTCCCGCGTTTGCCGAGAGCAAGGCGAAACCGGTCGACGAGTCGGGTGAGATTATTTTCTCCGATGATTTCTCGGACGACGAGCTCGACACCGATTACTGGATCGTAAGAGAGGGCGTCCAGATCCTTGACGGAAAGTTGACTCTCGGTAAGGGAGACAACTGGATAGCGGGCGGCTACGCGGCGAACTTCATTCCCGAAGACGACTATATCGAGAATTACGTTCTCGACTTCGACTTTGAGGGCGACAAGAGAGACTGCTACTACGGTTTCGGTATCCGCGCTCCCGGAAACTGCGCTTCCGAATTCAACAACGGCGGCAGATACGGCGTTCCCCAGGCGAGCGAGCTCGGATGCGGAATCGCGTTCGACCTTTTGATTAAACCCCAGGCCGGAAAACTTGGCGTGGCTCTTAACGACGGCGGCGAGTGGGGCGAAGCTACGCAGTTCATGCTCACGTTCCCGACAGGCTACGACGGATCTTCCGGTCATGTCAGACTGGTTGACCTCGGCGACCTCGTAACTCTCTACATCAACGGCAAAGAGATCGTAACGCTCGTTCTCGGCAACGAAGAAGTGACCGCTTACAACTCCGCCGGCGAAGAAGTGTTCAAGGGTGACGCTGAATTCCCGGATGAGGGAACCTTCGGTTTCTATCAGAGAAACGACCTGCTTACCATCGACAACGTTGTCGTTCGCGAGTTCAAAGAGGGAACGGCCCAGGATCCGGGCACCTCGACAGAACCTGTTGAGCCGGGTGAGCCTGTTGAACCCGAGCCGGCGTCCGACGTTATAACTGTTGCACGCGACCAGCTTATGGTGGACGGTGCGGACAGAGCCAAATTCGGCGGAAACGACGCGGTTACCGACGTGGATCTGCTTGCGGACATCGGCAAAGAGCTGAAGATCTGGGGCTGGGTCGGAACCGGCACCGAGATCAAGGGCTTCGGCTACAGAATCAACGGCGGCGAAGCTGTTACACAACCCGATTTCGTATACCCGGCTGATGAGGGCGTTGTCAACGCTGCGGCGAACAAAGGCGCGTCTTACTCGTCCCGCTACGCCATCATGGTTCCGATCACCGAAGGGTCGTACAAGGTCGAGGCGTTCGTGACCACAGAAGCCGGAACAGAGGTCATCTGGACGGTCAACGTTTCCGCGGGTCAGTCGTCGGCTCCCGAGACGCCCACAGGCGACTCCACACTCACCGTTGTGGCTGTTGTTGCGGTTCTGGCGCTCTGCGCAACAGTCGTTCTCAAAAAGAAGAGCTTCTGATAACAAAATCAATAAAGTGAATAATTCTCTCCGCCAGACGGCGGGAAACGAATTTTCATGAAAAACGCCGCCCCGGGAGACTGATTCCGGGGCGGCTGTTATAGTGTGCGTGCGTAAGGGTTTAAAACGGTCCGGAAACCGTCCGAAACCCGGCGGTTCGTGTAAAATATTTGTTGGGGTTTTGGGCATAAAAAATACCCATGAGACCTGCCTTTGTGATATTATATGTTTGCTCAAAAAAATAAAAAGGAGGCAAATCTCATGAGCAACAAAATTATATCACAACTCACCAGAAAATTTGAAGCAGAATTATCAAAGGCGTTCGAGAGTCTCGATTTTACGAACCTTGTCAACAATTTGGACAGTTTTAAGACCAAAGTGCTGGGAGCGAGCCTTGGGTATATTTCCAGGATTTTAAACGCAATTGATGTCGAGATTGCGAATTCGGAAACGCGCCGCAAGGACGGTTTCCTAGTACAGAAGCGAGACGTGGAAAGGACGATAACCACGCCTCTCGGCGACCTGACATACAAACGATCGTACTACAAGGAAAAGACGACCGGGCAACACTGTTATCTTTTGGATCAGATTATTGGAGTCGAATCCTATGAGAGAATTTCGAAGGAGACAATCGCAATGGTCATCGAGAATGCGTGCGAGATGTCGTACGCAAAGGCGGTCAAGGTTGCGGAAATGGATTTCAGCAGGCAGACAGTCAACAACAGAATCCATGCGCTAGGTGAGATCGTTCCGAAGTTCGAAGGCGAGAAAATCACGGCCGGACACTTTGAACTGTTTGTCGACGAGGACCACGTTCCGGTGCGCGACGGCAACGGAAAAACGAGTTCGAAAATCGTACCTGTTGCGGTAGTGGCTACCGGAGTTGACAAATCCAACCCTAAAAGGCATGCGCTCGAAAACCCGCTATATTTAGCTGAATTTCCAGTGTCTCCGGACGCCTTCTTTAATGATTTGTACGCCATGATGCAACTTAAATACTATTATCCGGCAACAGCATCGATAACAGTACACGCGGACGGCGGACAGTGGATCAAACATGTTGAAGACGTGCTTCCCAACACAGAATTTGCGCTTGACGGATTCCACTTAAGCAAATACAAAAAGGCAATCAAGAAATATGCCGACAAGGGGACCGGACAGGCCATAGACAACGCTCTGAAAAGCGGAGACCTGGAGAAGTTTAAGAAACTGTGCAAGCGCGCTAAAGGCACGCTGGAATCGCAAGACAAGGAGACGTTTGAAGAGAACAGTAACTACTTTGTGAACAACTGGAAGGCCATTCAGAAGCGTCTCAGCGGAGCTGCAGTCGGGAGCTGCACTGAGGCCATGGTGAGTCATCTGACGGCAGAGAGAGTGAGCAGAACGCCAGGAGCATGGACTCAGGAGGGATTGTCGAATATGACGATGCTGAGAACTCTAACGACTAACGGGGAGCATGTGAAACCTTTAGACGTACGTGTTCACAGGGACAAAGAAGCGGAAAAAGAAAGAATAGATCTGCGCAAGAGACAAGGGTACAACATATACCGTGAACTGATTGAAAAAGAGCGGGCATCTATCGCAAAGGAGCTCAAGGAAATCTACAGAGAAGACAGAGGAACCTACTGGTACGACGCGACAAGCGGAACGCAGATTCTGATGAAAATTCTCTCTAGAGTACCAACAACAACTTGACACCATCTTTTTGCGCATTCCTGTTGTAATTTCCGGATTTTTATGATATTATAATGCCGACGTACAACTGTTGTTTGTTTGATAATGTCGGCAAACCGGGAAACGGGCCCATATTCGGACTGTTTTTCTTGCTGTAACCGGGACGCTTGTACGTCGGTTATGACGGTTTTTGCGGCGGTTTAAAACGCGCTTCCGGCGGATTCGCGCGCCTGCCGCGGGCTTTTTGCAACGGGAGGAAATTATGAATTTAGTTTCTATCAACGCTAACGCAAAAGTGAATTTCTCAATCGACGTGTGCGGCTTCGCCGAGAACGGCTACCACCTTGTCGACATGATCATGCAGACGATCAGCGTGTACGACCGGATCATCCTCTACACACCCGAGGCGATTCCCGAGCTGCGCGAAGACATCGTTTCCGACATCATGACCGCAAAGCGGAAACACGACGAACGCATCGAAGCGCTCAAGGCGCGCGGCGTTCCGATCCGCGTTCCCGACCCGTCCGACAACATCATCTTCACCTGCACCAACCACCGTCTGCCGGTCGACCAGAAGAACCTCGCGTACCGCGCGGCGCTCCTCATGAAGGAGATCGCGGGCTACACAGGCAAGCTGGGCATCCACATCAGGAAGAACATTCCCGTCGGCGGCGGTCTCGGAGGCGGCAGTGCGGACGCGGCGGCAACCCTCGTGGGCCTCAACCGTCTTTTCGGCACCGAACTCTCCACCGAAAAACTGATGGAACTCGGCGCCACGCTCGGTTCGGACGTTCCCTTCCTCGTGATGGGCGGCACCGCTCTCGCAACCGACACTGGCACAACTTTGAAGCCCCTTCCCTCGCTCACGCAGGGCTACATGCTCGTCGTGAACCCGGACATCTTCCTGTCCACCGAAAAGGTTTACGCCAAGCTCGACCAGATGCGCCTCTCCCCCGAGAGCCATCCGGACACGAAGTTCCTGATCGAGGCGCTCCGCAACAACGACGTCCACACCTTCGCGCCCAACATGAAGAACGTGCTAGAGCACCCGGCATTCGAGCTCGAACCGCAGATTATGATGGTCAAGAAGCGCGTGAAGGCCACCAACCCGCTCGGGGTGCTGATGTCGGGAAGCGGCTCCACGATTTTCGCGATCTACGACACGCGCGAGGAGGCGCACAAGGCGTACAGGCTGTTCAGGGGGGCGCAGATGTTCGTGATTGAAACTGATCTCAGTAACAAGCCCTCGTTCTTCCCCGAATAGGTGGAAACGACGATTTGCGGTTCTTTACGCAATTCGCTCGAAAAAAGAAAGAATAAGGTGCCTCCGGCAATTGCTGAGCGAATTGCTTTGCGCGTGCGAACCTCTCGCAGTATTTTCATACAGCTTCGGAGCCGCACACGCAAAAATAACCTGCAACTTGTCGTTTCCACAGAAAAGCCGATTTTCGGCGCTTTGCGCAATTTGCCGATAGCGATTCAACTAATAAGGTGCCACAGCGACTGCTGGGCGAATTGCTTTGCGCGGCGCGATTCATTTCACATTTCCAATTAGGAGTCTTTATGGACTGGACTGATCTTGTAATAACAGTCGGCGTTAAGGAGCTTGACGCAGCGGAGGCAATCGCGGGGATGATCGTTTCCCGCGGTCTTTACATCGAGGACTACTCGACGCTCGAGGACGACCTCAAGCTGTTCGGGCCGGTCGAGGTCATTGACGAGGAGCTGCTCGCGAAGGACCGTTCGACGGCGAAAATTCACGTTTACGTGAGCCCCGAGGAGAACCCGCGCGAGTTCAGGACGTTCCTTGAAGAGAAGCTTGCGGAGGCGGGAATCAAGTACGAACTTGCGTGCGGAAGCGTGTGCGAAGAGGACTGGGCGAACAACTGGAAGAAGTTCTTTAAACCTTTAAATATAGGTGAAAAGTTGCGTCTTATACCGTCGTGGGAACTCGAGAACGACAGAAAGTCCGAAGAGGGAAAAGCGGCGGCGAAAAGCAGCCGCAGGGAGATCGTTATCGACCCGGGAATGGCCTTCGGGTCCGGGCAGCACGAGACGACGCGGCTCTGCCTCACCCTTCTTGAAAAGTACGTGACGGACGGCACGACGCTGCTGGACGTTGGAACGGGCAGCGGCATTCTGGGGATCGCAGGGCTTCTTCTCGGGGCCAAAGCCGCGACCGGCGTGGACATCGACGCGCTGTCGGTCAAGATTGCGGGCGAAAACGCGGCGCTGAACGGGGTCGAAGAAAAGTTCGAGCTCATTCACGGTGATCTGGCGGCGAAAGTGCACGGAAGGTTTTCGGTGATTACCGCCAACATCGTTGCCGACATAATAATCCGGCTGCTTCCCGACACGGAGCGCCTTCTCGAAGCGGGCGGCGTCATTATCGTTTCGGGAATTATCGACACGCGGCTCGGCGACGTTGAAAAAGAGTGCGCGCGCCTCGGGCTCGGGATTCGCGAGCTGCTCACCGAAAAAGGCTGGTGCGCGGCCGTTCTCGCGAAGAACCCCCTTCCCTGAAAATTCTGACATACAACAATCCCGGAGTTTTATATGCTCTACAAAAACGAACCGCATCTTTACATATTCACGGGGCACTTCGGCAGTGGCAAGACCGAGGTGGCGGTCAACTTCGCGCTCGACCTTAAGAGGAACAAGCCGGACGCGAAGGTGGCGCTCATCGACATGGACATCATCAACCCGTTCTTCCGGAGCGCAGACGCCCGCGAGGTTCTCGAGGCGCACGGAATTACCGTCGAGACGATGCTCTACGCCAACACGAACGTCGACGCGCCTGCCCTCACCGGAAGAATGGCGTCCATTATCGAGGACCGGTCCTCGTACGTAATTCTGGACATCGGAGGCGACGACCTTGGCGCGCGCGCGTGCGGGTACTACGCGGACATTATCAACAACAGGCCGCACACGGTCTACTTCGTGATGAACCCGTTCCGTCCGTTCACGTCCGATCCGGAGTCGGCGCTCAAGGTGTTCCGCGAGATCGAGGAGGCGACTCTGACGGGAATCGACGAGATCCTCGACAACAGCAACCTTCTCGACTATACCGACCACAAAACGATTGCCCACGGGAGCTCGAAGACCGACGCCATTGCGAAACAACTCGGCCTTCCGGTGCGCTGCCGGGCGGTCATGAAAAAGAATCCCTCCGCGGTTGCGTGCGCCGAGGCGCTCTTCCCGCCGGAGGAGATTCTGCTCATGGACGAGTACGTGAAGCTGCTGTTCTCGAGGACGTGAATTTACCTTAATTTAGGCGAAAAGCCCGGACGCTGAGCGTCCGGGCTTTTCGTCGTTTTTCCTTATAAATCTAAGACTATTTCTTGACAATCCTGTTCCTCTGCGGCCTCACCGTTATGTCCGTGACGCACATTCCCTCACGGGCGTTGATCGCGAACATCGCGGCGCCGGCCACGTCCTCGGGAGTGAGCGTGCTGTCGGGTTCACCGCTGACGGTAAAGTCCGCGTTCCTGTAGAGGTTAGTGGCGGTCAGGTCGGGGTGGAGGTTCACGACGCGCACGCCGTGTTTGCGTGCCTCTTCAAAAAGGCTTGTCCCGAACGACGTCAGCGCTGCCTTCGTGGCGCCGTAAGCCGCGCCGTGGGTGTTCGAGTCGCGCTTGGCTGTTACCGAGGAGACGTTCACAATGACGCCGGCGGATTCGCGCAGCGCGGGAAGGAGAACCGATGTCAGAATGAGCGGCGCTTTTACGTTCACGTCGACCATTTCCGAGATCTGTTCCGGGGTCAGGCTCTCCGCCACGCCGTAGTACGCGACGCCCGCGCAGTTGACGAGAACGTCGACCGTTTTTGCCTTCTTTTTGAGAAATTCCGCGGTTACCTCAAGCGCGTTCGCGTCCCTAAGGTCGCACGTTATCCCCGCAAACAAACCGTCCCCGGCGGGAATGTCATCAACTCCTGAAAAGTCGCGTCCCAGTCCGTAAACCGCGTATCCCTCTTTAACCAGCCTCGCGGCGATCGCCTTCCCGATGCCGGAAGTCGCCCCTGTCACAATACAGTTTTTCATATTTAACCGCCTTTTCTTCTCACAGCCGCATCAATAATGCAAAAAGCTCAGCTGTAGCTGTATATCTTCTCGCGCGGAACGCCGCACTCCTCCAGTTTTTGCTCGACGTAGCCGGTGACCAGCGCCTGCTTTTCGTCCGGGTAGCCGTTCGTGCCGTCCTTGTATTCGTACCTGTCGAACGCCAGCGGCGATTCGGGCGCGTTTTTGCGCATGATTCTGAGATAGTCCGCGGGAATCCGGAAGCAGCCGACGCCGACCGCCTCAACCTTCCTCGCGAGCCCCGTTTCCGCCAGCAGCGAACAGAGGCCGTCGTAGCCTTTTTGCCAGTCGCACCCTACCGCAAGCAACGGGTCGAACGCCAGCCGCACCCTCTGCCCCGCGTCCGCGCAGTGAAGCGCCGCGTCGATTCTGGCTCTGAGAGGCGACGTTCTCGGCTCGAACCGCTTGATGTTCCCCTCCGGCGCCACCGACCACGTGAAGACCATATTTTCCGACGCTTTCAGCCCCGCCTCCGCGAACGCCTTCGTGCCGCACTTGGTTCTGACCTCCACCGTCAGCCCTTCCGGCTTTTCCGCTGCCAGAAAGTCCGCCCAGCTTCCCACCAGCCCGAACACCTTCTCGAGCGTGTAGAGGTCGTTGTCGTAGGTCACCGGGAGCAGCATTTTCCGCTCCTTCCCGATATTTTCCGCCTTCAGAAGGCCGCGCAGCTCCTCGAAGCAGTCGTCCGTGTTCACGAACGCGAGCAGATTCGCGCTCGAAAGCATTCCCTGCAGGTAGCAGTACTCGCAACCGGAGATGCAATTCCTGACCGGCGAGCAGTAGTAGAAGCTGTCCGCACCGAAATTCTGACAGTTTTTCGAGCCCTTCCTGATAAATCCGGAACGGTTCACGGCGAGAATGAGCTTCTGCGCGCCCTTCTGCAGCCGGAAATTCTGGTTTTTGCGGTAGAAAACGTCCTCCCACGAGTCGATGAAAACACGCTGCGCCTTTGGAAGCGCCCTGAGCGCCCGCCCGGTCATCGGATATCCGAGAGCGTCGCGTTCAATATATACAATGTCGATCAATGCGCGTCACCCCAGCTTTCCGAGAATTTCCGCGAACAGCTTCGCGCGGCCCAGTTTGTCCGCCGGCACGTCCTCCGGTGCGGGAACGAGCGACCTCAAAAGCGCGGTGTCGTCCTTTCCGAGCAGAACGTCCCGCCGCACGGTATTTTTCAATGTTTCGCGGTTCGAAAACGTCAGTCCCAGCGACGACGCAAGCGCCTCAATCGCAGCCTTCGTCTCCGCGTCAAACGTGAACGAATCCCTGCTCTTTAACGACGCATTTGAAATCTCCGCGGCCCACTTTTCGACCGCCTCAAAAATACCCGCCGACGAAGTCCTGAGCAGCTCCGTGGTTGTCTTAGGGTCAATTTTCCCGCCCTTTGCGGCAGTCTCCTCCGCAAAATCCGTGACTGTTTTAAGCGAAAAGCACGCCTCCGGGCCCAGCACCCGCATTGCCGCGAAAAGCGCCCCGTACGACTCGTTGTCAAAAACAACCGGCAGTTCTCCGTCACGTTTAACGAATTGCGCCGCCGCGCCGTTCACGCAAAAAGCGGCGGCGTTTCTGAAACCCGAGCCCAGAAGCACGTCGGGATATACCGCCCGCTCGCCCTCGCGAACCGCTTTTATACACCGCACTGTGTCCCCTATTTTTAGGCCGGATTCGCACGACGCCCCGGCTGCTCCGTAATTCACGAACACATCGCCTTCGCCCGCGCCCAGCATTCCCAGCATAAACGCCACGCCCGCGGCGGCGGCATAGGAACCGGTCCCGGTGACGGCAACCGCCGCCGCTCCCCGCAGGTCCTCCGGACCGCCTGTCCCGGTCTTTTTCTCCGCGAAAATGCTCAGCCCGCCTTTCCGGTACACGCACAAAAGCCCGTACCGTTCAATTGCCGGTACGGCTTCAAAATACAGTGCAGTCTGGTAGAAAATCATTTTCGCAACATCCTCCGCAGCGGTCTGTCAAAGCATAAAGCAGTGCTTACTCGAACCGCCCGTTCTTGAATAACGACGTGTACCTTCTGATCTCCCGGTTGTTCCCGATCATCTCCGCGAGAGCTTCTGTCGTGCCGAGAATTACGCACAACTTTTTCGCGCGCGTGATTGCGGTGTAGAGCAGGTTCCTGGTCATCAGCGTGGGCGTGACGCCGCAGATCGAAATGATGCAGTAGTCGAATTCGCTTCCCTGGCTCTTGTGAACGGTAATCGCGTAGCAGAGCTCAAGCTCGGCCATCTCCACGAAGTCGTACGCCACGTAGCGGTTGTCGTCGAAAAGAACGTAAAGCATCTTTTCCTGACGGTCGATTCTCGCAACGCGGCCCATCTCGCCGTTGAAAACGCCTGCGCCGTAAATCGAAGGGTCGTCGTAGTCCTCCCACTCGAGCTCGTAGTTGTTCTTGGTCTGCATGACGCGGTCGCCGGTCCGGAAAACCGTGTCGCGCACCTGTATCTCCTCGCATCCCTTGTGGGGCGGGTTGAGCGTCTCCTGAAGGATCTGGTTGAGCGCCTCACTGCCGCAGGGGCCGCGTTTGTTCGGGGTTATCACCTGAATATCCGTGAACGGGTCGAGGCCGTAGGCGGCGGGAAGACGCGTCTTCACGAGCGCGGCGGCGTTTTCGAGGCATTCATGCTGGCTTCCCGGGTTGAGGCGGAAGAAATCTCCTCCGCGCACGTTCATTTCTGGCATTTCGCCGGTGTTCACGAGGTGGGCGTTGTAGGAAATGTAGCTGTCGCTGTCGCGCCTGTAAATGTAGTCGAGTCTTGTGGTCTCAAAGGCATTAGAGGCGATAATGTCGCGAAGCACCCTTCCCGGGCCCACAGAAGGCAGCTGGTCGTTGTCGCCAACAAGCACAAGTCGGCTTCCCGTTTTGACCGCCTCGAGCAGCCGGAACATCAGAACCGTGTCGACCATCGACACCTCGTCGAGAATGATGCAGTCCGCTTCAAGGGGGTTCGCCGCGTTGTGGCGGAACTTCATATCCTCGTCGCCGACCTCTTCGCCCGGCTCCAGGTTCAGGCTGGAAAAGTCCGGCTCAAGAAGGCGGTGAATCGTCTTCGCCTCTTCGTCGCACGCGTTCGACATCCTTTTTGCGGCTCTGCCGGTGGGCGCGGCGAGAAAGGTCTTCACGCCCATGTCACGCAGAACGTAAAGAATCGCCTTGATTATCGTCGTCTTGCCGGTTCCCGGTCCGCCGGTGATCACGCTGACGCCGTTCACCGCGGCAGCCGCGACCGCTTTTTTCTGCTTTTCGTCGAGCTCGATGCCGCTCTCCTTCTCGAAGCGTTTGATGCGCTTCTCGATCCGCGCCTGATCCGCCTCCTGCGGCCTGGACGCCAGTTCCCGGAGCTTCTTCTCGATTCCGCGCTCCGCCTCGTAAAGGTAGCAGAGCCACACCGCCGTAACGGCGTTCCCCTCGCTGTCCGTCAGTTCCTCAACCTTGATTTTTTTCTTGCCGGAAAGCACCCTGAGCTCGTCGTCAAACTCGCTGCGTTCGATGCCCGTTTTTCTCTTTATTTCGGCAAAAAGTGTGTCCGCAGGCACGAACACGTGACCCTCGCCGGCGGCAAGTCCCAGCATGTGAACCACGTACGCTCTCAGCCTCTCCGGGCAGTCCTGCGCGAAGCCGAGCTCGTTGGCGATCCGCTCAGCCGTGGCAAACGCGAACCCGCGCACCGTTCCCACCGCGAAGTACGGGTCGTTCGAGACGTGCTCGACGGCGGACTCTCCGTAGCGCCTGTACATCTCCATCGCGAGCCTGGTGCCGACGCCGAACTTCGAGAAGAACATTACAGTGTCGCTGCTCTCGCGGTGCTTCTCGAACGCCTCCTGAATCGCGCGCGCCTTTTTAGCGGTGATTCCCGGCACCTCGGCGAGCCTCTCCGGGAACAGTTCGACGGTCTGAAACGTGGCCGGCCCGAACTTTTTGACGATCTTCGAAGCGAGAACGGGGCCGATTCCGGGAATGAGACCCGACGCGAGAAATGCGCGAATGCCCTCCGTGTCGGAAGGCAGCGACAGAACGATCGACACGGCCTTGAACTGCGGACCGTAGCTCGGATGCTCGCCCCACGTTCCCTCCGCCTCGATTATCTCGCCGGTGTACAGCGGCGGCATCTGGCCGGTTACGGTGAAAAACTCCCCGTTGTCGCCCTCCACGTCGCACACTCTGTAACCGGTATCGTCGTTCTCGTATATCACTCCCGAAACGGTTCCCCTGATTTTTTCCATCCCAAGCTCCGTTTTTCTACTCAATAAATCCTCCGCGCCGCAAGCTTTTCGCGGCGTCAGGCGTCAAAACAAGGGACCCCCGCTTTCAAACCCCGCCGCGCCGCATTCCCGGCTCCGCACGCGGATTGCGAAAAGAGAGTCCCTTATAATATAACTAAAAATCAGGCGTTTTCGCCGGCCTCTTCAACGGCAACAGCTTCAGCTTCGGTTGCACCTTCGGCTTCGATAACAGCTTCCGGCTCGTCCAACTTGCCGTTCGTGAACAGCTTTTCGAAATCGTCCGCCTCGAGGCGTTCCTTTTCGAGAAGGACCGTCGCCACGAGCTCGAGCTTGCCGCGGTTTTCGGTAAGGAGCTCCATGACCTTCGCGTAGGCGCTGTCGATAAGCTTCTTGACCTCTCTGTCAACAAGCGACGAGAGCTCTTCGCTGACTGCCCTGGTATGGCCGTAGTCTCTTCCCAGGAACACTTCGTCGCTGCCGGTGTTCATAATCATGTTGCCGACCGCGTCGCTCATACCGTATTTCGCGACCATGTTCATCGCGATTGTGTTCGCGGTCCTCAGGTCCGAAGACGCTCCGGTGGTCATGTCGCCGAAAACGATCATCTCCGCCGCCTTGCCTGCGAGCGCCACCACGATCTGCTCGAACAGCTGCTGCCTCGTCATGTAGGAGTAGTCCTCCTCCGGTCTGTGGGCAGTGTAGCCGCCGGCGCTTCCCGCGGGAACAATCGAAATCCTGTCGACCTTGTCCGTCGTCGAATAGAGCCTCACCGCGAGGGCGTGGCCCGACTCGTGATACGCGGTCATCTTCTTCTCGCGGTCGCTCATGACATGGCTCCTCTTCTCGGGGCCGACGATAACGCGGAAGATCGCCTCTTTAATATGCTCGTTGCGGATGACTTCGGAGTCTCTTCTCGCCGCGATAAGGGCCGCTTCGTTGAGCAGGTTTTCGAGGTCGGCGGCGGTGAATCCTGACGTGTTTTTGGCGACTTCGTTGAAGCTGACGTCCTCCGCGAAGGTCTTATTGCGCGCGTGAACGCCGAGAATCTTCTCTCTGGCCGCGATGTCCGGGTAGTTGACGGTGATTTTCCTGTCAAATCTGCCGGGTCTGGTGAGGGCAGGGTCGAGAATGTCGGGGCGGTTGGTGGCCGCGATGATCACGATGCCGGTGTTCTGCTCGAAGCCGTCCATCTCCACGAGAATCTGGTTGAGCGTCTGCTCCCTCTCGTCGTGTCCGCCGCCGAGGCCCGCGCCCCTGTGACGTCCGACCGCGTCGATTTCGTCGATGAAAATGATGCAAGGCGAGTTCTTCTTGGCCTGCTCAAACAGGTCGCGAACGCGCGCCGCACCTACGCCGACGTACATTTCAACAAAGTCGGAGCCGCTGATCGAGAAGAAAGGCACGTGCGCCTCGCCTGCCACCGCCTTCGCGAGATAAGTTTTACCCGTTCCGGGAGGTCCGACAAGCAGCACGCCCTTCGGCGTTCTTGCGCCCATTTTGTAGTATTTCTTCGGGTTCTTGAGGAAGTCGACGATCTCCGCCATCTCCTCCTTCTCCTCGTCCGCGCCGGCCACGTCGTCGAACTTGATCTTGCTGGTCGTGTAGAGGCGCGCGCGGCTTCTCGAGAAGGACATCACCTTGCTGTTGCCGTTGTTTTGGCCCAGGAATATGAAAATGAACACGAGCACGATAACTATGAGTATCGCGTAGGGAACGACGTTCACCCAGCCGGGAATGTGCTCCATCTTCTCGGTGAACATAACGTCCTTGTGGTCCTCGCCGGTCATATACTCTGTCATGAACCGCTGGAACTCGGAAACGGACAGAACGTCCACTCCGTATTTCGTGTCCGCCTTGAGCTTCACATTTTTCTCGGAGTTTTTCTCGATCCTGGTCACCTCGACCTCGGACTTGAGCGTCACCTCGGCGGTCTCGGCCTTCAGAACGACGGTCTTGACGTTCCCTTTCGAGAGCTCGGTCAGAAACTCATTGTAGTTCATTGTCGGCAGCGGAATGAAGCTGCGGATCGCGAGCACAATGAGGACCACGGCCACTATCATCACGACGTAAAACGTCAGGCTTTTTGTAAAATTCTTCAAATCGAACCTCCGTTATCAGGGCTTGTAAATGCGGATTTCCGGGAAATTGCGCATTCCGTCGTTAAAGTCGAGTCCGTATCCCACCACGAACGCGTCGGGAATCTCAAAGCCGATGTAGTCGACCTGCAGGTCTTTGACCTGTCTGCGCGCGGGCTTGTTGAGGGCCGTGCAGATCTTCACACTCGCGGCGTTGCGGTTCTCGAAGTACGGAACAAGCTTGCTGAGAGTAAATCCGGAGTCGATGATGTCCTCGACGATAAGAACGTGCTTGCCTGCGACTTTCACGTCGGCGTCCTTCAGAATTCTCACCTCGCCTGTCGTCTCCGTGCCGGCGTAGCTCTTCGCGATTATGAAATCGAGGCTGAGCGGCATCTTGATCGCCCTCACCAGGTCGGCGAGGAAAATGAACGAACCGCGCAGCACGCCGATAACGACGAGCTCCTTGCCCGCGTAGTCTTCCGTGATCCGGGCGCCGAGCTCCTCGACGCGGGAAGCCAGACTCTCTTTGCTGATAAGAATCTCTTCACACTTGTCGTAAAACATCCGAAACCTCCGTCGTTTTAACTTTTTTAAACACTTGCACCGGGAAAGGCATCCGCGCAGCTTGCCGCGCCGCGCCGTCTTATTTCCGGGAAATGAACTCTTGTTTTGGGCCCCGCTCCGCATCGTCTCAACTCTCCGCGTGAACGGTCCCGTAATGAAACATTATACCACACGCCGTCTGCTTTTGTACAGTGACAAAATCCCCGCCGCGCACTCCGAAAACGTGCAGAACGGTGCTTCCCGAAGCCAGCACGACCGCGTTTTTGCGCTCCGCCGCAGGCAGCTTCACGTCCGTGAAGAACCTCCTCAGCGCCTTCTTTCCGGGCGCCCCGAAGGGCTTGAAAACGTCCCCCGCCGCCGGATTTCTCAGCACGAGCTCTCCGCCCTGATCCGCCGCGAACTCCGCCAGCTTTTCAAGGTCGAACACCGCGTAGCACGGATCGTTTTTCGCCAGCTTCAAAGCCTCCGAAACCGCCTTCTTCGTCACAAGCGGGCCTGTCACGGTAAGCCTACCGTTGGAAAAATTCGCCGAGAACTCCCTGCGCTTCTTTGCTTTCAAAGCCTTTTCAAGAACGTCCTTTAGCGGTACGCAAGCCGGCCCAACAGGTTTGTCCGACGGCTTTTCCGCGCGTTCGCCGATCTTTAAGATTTTCCCTTGTTTCAGGCAAAAAACGCCGTTCCCGAGTTCGATCGTCCCTCCGCTTCTTCCGCCTTCCGCAAACTTCGAAAGTCTTTGCACCAGACTCTGCGAAACCGACACGCCGTCCTTGAAAGGACAGACCCCGCCGGCGCGCGCCATTGAGATCGCCTTTACCGCGACGCGCCCTTTGAGCGCCGGGGGCAGCTTAGTGAACCCTTCACAGTCCACAAAAACCGTGCCGTCCTCCTCGCGTGCGCAGGTATTAAAAGCCTCACCGGCCGCCGCCTCAAGCCACGCGGCGTCGGCCTCCGCAAGTTCCGACAGCCTCAAAAGCTTCTCCGTCAGGTCGCAGCCCGTTTTCGCGTTGACATAGGGAATCACCTCGAGGCGCAGGACGTTCCTGGTGCAGTCCGGTTCCAAATTCGTGGAGTCGGTCCTGAAACTGCTCCCGAACCGCTCGCACACCGCATAGGTCGCCTCCTTCGAGACGTCCAGAAGCGGCCTGATGATGCTTCCGTTGACGTAGCGGATTCCCGCAAGGCCGTCCACCGAGGTGCCGCGGATGATGTTAAACAGAACCGTCTCAGCCCTGTCCTCCCTGTTGTGCGCAACCGCGATCTTCACGCTTGAGCTTGAGTGCGTCTCATTTTCGAGTTCGCGGGCGTAATTTTCCAGCGCCGCGTAGCGCATTTCCCGCGCCGCCGTCTCAAGCGAAAGTCCTTTTTCCGCAGCGTACGCAGGAACGTCACCCCGCTCCGCTCTGAAAGGCACGCCGGCCTTTTCCGCCAGCTCCCTGCAGAACTCCTCGTCGCCGTCCGCCTCCGCGCCCCTTATCATGTGGTTGAAGTGAAACGCTCTCACCGTAACCGGGCGGGCCGGGAAATCCGTGCAGTCCGGGCGGGCCGCCGCGCTCTTCTCCGCGAACGTCACCATAAGCCACAGCAAAGCAACGGAGTCGCTTCCGCCCGACAGCGACACGACAACCGTGTCCCCGGGTTCGACAAGGCTCCGCGTTTTAATTGTTTCTGTGAATTTGGAGTAGATTTTCGCGAAAACGTCCATACCGTCCCATAAAGAGCACAATTTTCAGGCGCGCAATCAGCTCTTCGCCATGTTCCTGAACGTCGTATGATCCGCGTCGAAGAAGAGCTTGACCGTGCCCTGCATACCGTTCCTCTGCTTGCCGATGATGACTTCGGCGACGTTCTTGAACTCGGTCTCCTTGTTGTACTCGACCTCCCTGTAGAGGAAGAGCACCACGTCGGCGTCCTGTTCGATGCCGCCCGATTCGCGCAGGTCGCTGAGCTTGGGGCGCTTGTCCTCGCGCTTGTCGACCTCGCGGCTGAGCTGCGAGCCCACTATGATCGGAACGCCGAGCTCGCGGGCCATCATTTTGATCTGTCTGGAGATGTCCGAGACCTCCGTGACGCGGTTGCCGTCGTTGCGCCTGCCCGCGGAATTCATCAGCTGCAGGTAGTCGAGAACGATGAGCTTGACGTCCTTTTCGATTTTCAGTTTGCGGCACTTGGCCCTGATCGACTGGATCGTGTTCTCGGAGGAGTCGTCGATGTAGATCGGTGCGTCCGCGAGCGCGGAAATCGCCTCCGCCAGGTCGCGCCAGTCGTTCTGGTTGAGTTCGGCGCGCTTCAGCTTCTCGCTGGGAACGCCGGACTGGCTGCTAAGAATACGCGTCGCCAGCTGTTCCTTCTCCATTTCGAGGTTGAATATCGCAACCGGAAGCTTCTTCCTGACCGCCACGTATTTGGCAATTTCCAGCATGAATGCGGTTTTTCCCATGCCCGGGCGCGCGCCGACGACGATCATGTCGGCCTTTTTCATTCCCGAGAGGTACCTGTCCAGATCCGTGAAGCCGGTGGGAATGCCTGTCATGCCGCCCTTGCCCGCGTTCTCCTCGAGCTCGAGGTATACGTTGGCGTTGATGTCGGAAAGCTTCTCGTAACCCTTACTGGCGGATTTCTGGGTCACTCCCAGAACCGCGTTTTCAGCGTATTCAAGCGTCTCCGAAAGCGTTTTTTCGTTCTTGTATGCGACGTCGACAATGTTCCTGCCGGCGGCGATAAGCCTGCGCATCATCGATTTTTCGGCAATGGCCTTCGCGTAGGAAGTCGCGTTCGTCGTCAGATACGTACCGTCGAGCAGCGAAGTCAGGTAGCTGTAGCCGCCCACCTTCGCCAGCAGGCCGCGCTTTTCGAGCCGGTCTGAAACGGTGAGAATATCTATCGTCACGCTGTCGTTGAAAAGCGCCACGCAGACGTCGTAAATCGCCTTGTTGGTCTCGCTGTAGAAGTCCTCGGGCAGCACGATGTCGATAACGTCGTAGATCACGTTGTTGTCGGCAAGAAGCGCGCCGAGAAGAGCGGCCTCGGATTCAAGGCTCTGAGGTTGTGTGAGGTTCTGTCTGTCAGGCATGTCTTGGCACCCCGCTAAAAGATTAAATGTGATAAGCAGCGGCGGCTCTTTTACGTTACCGTGCCGCCGCGCAATTTAAAGAATAGTTTGTTCCGTGAAAAGCTTCCGGCCCCGCCGGAAAGGCTCAAGCGCAGGATCACTCCGCCTCAACGCTGACGTCGAGGGTAGCGGAAATTCCCGGATAGAGCTTGACCTGCACCTTTTTCCTGCCGGTCATCTTCACGGGCTCGTCCAGAACGATCTTCTTTTTGTCGATCTTGAGCCCGGTCTGCTTCTCGACGGCTTCCGCGATGTCCTTGGACGCGACCGCCCCGAACAGTTTTCCGTTCTCGCCGGCCCGCGCCTTCACGACGATGACCTTGTCCTCAAGCTGCGCCTTGTACGACTCCGCCGCGATCTGCTCGCGCTTCTGCTTCGTCGCCGCGGCGGTCTGCTTGTCTTTCATCTTGCTGATGTTGGCCGCGGTGGCCTCAACCGCCAGCCCGCGCGGAATCAGGTAGTTCCTGCCGTAACCGTCGCTGACCTGGACCATTTCGTCCTTTTTGCCGAGATTTTTAACGTCTGTTGTCAAAATGAGTTTCATCTATAATACACCTCCGGGTTCATTGATTTCTAAAAAAGCCTTGAAGCGGCCCGAAAAATAAAACCGCTTTTATTCGCCGCTCTGCCTGTTCTGGCTGTCCGCGGGTTTGCTCTCGCTCTTCAGTATGCCGATGATCAGCTGCTCAGCCCTCTCGGGAGTGCAGTTTTTGACGTAGCCGGCCGCCGCCGTGAAGTGTCCGCCGCCCGCGATCTCGTGGTGTTCGAGAATGATCTGAACGTTCACGTCGCCCAGGGACCTCGCCTTGATCGCCACGTCCGAATCCTGCTTCACGATAACGAACGAACAGTCGACGCCCGCGATTTCCAGCATCTTGTCGGCCGCCATCGAAGCCAGCTTGTTGACCTCGCTCTTGGGAAGCGTGCACGACGTGATCGCGACGCCCTTGTTGTTGACCGACAGGAATTTCATTCCCGAGACGATCTCGTTGATGCGCTTGTAGTCCTCGAAGCTCGGCTGGATGTACTTTCTGACCGCCACCGGAATGACGCCCTGCTGCCTTAAATACGCGCACACGTCGAAGGTTCTGCGGCTCGTCTTGAAGAACATGTTCTTGGTATCGAGAAGGATGCCGCCGTAAAGCGTTTCCGCCTCTATTTTACGGAGAATTTTCTCGTTCGGGAATATGTACCGGATCATCTCGACTATAAGCTCGCTGGCGGAGGAAGCCATCGTGTCGGCGTAGTTGAAGATCGTATTTTTGATGAAGTCGACGCCTCTTCTGTGGTGGTCGATAACGATAATTCTCGAGGAATTGTGAACGACCTCCGGCGCCTCGACCTGCCTCTCGGAGAACGTGTCGGTGACGACCGTCAGCGTGTTCTCGTCGAGAATGTTGAGCGCCTCGCTCTTCGAGATGAATACGTCTCCGTACTCGCCGGTGTCCATTATCGCCGCATAAACGACGGAAATCTGCGGGTTCGGGCCATCCAGAACCACATACGCCCTCACGCCCAGCTGCATCGAAATTCTGTAAACCGCCAGCGCCGAACCGATTGCGTCAAGGTCCGCCGCCGCGTGTCCCATGCACAGCACCTTTTTGGACTTCAGGATCTCGTCCTTGAGGATTCCCGCGTTGACCCGCGCGCTGACCATGTCCTCGCGGTCGGTGTCGATCTCGCTGCCGCCGAAGAACAGGTTGCTCCTACTGTCGGCTCCCGTTTTGACTATCGCCTGGTCGCCGCCGCGGCTAAGCGACAGGTTGAGAAGGTCGTCCACGTCCGCGAAGCTTCCCGCCAGCGTGTCCGAGAACGCCCTCTTGTACGCCTCCGATTCGTAGTCCCCGGTCACGAACGCGTCGAACGCCTCGTCGGTCAGCTCCGTTCTGTTCGTCGAAAGACCTATGCTGAGGGTCACCGGGAACGAGTTCCCCACCGAGATCTTCTTGACGCTCTCCAGCACCGTGAACCTCTCTGCCTCGATTGCCTTAAGGCTCTGCTCCTCGACCACCATTATGTAACGCTCGCGCGTGAGCCTCTTGATGATTGCGTTGCGGTCCTGGATCCACGCGTTGAAGATGCTGTTGACCTCGATGAGAACCTGGTTCGCCACCGTCTCGCCGTTGGTCTGGAATATCTCCTCGTAGTTGTCCACCAGAATTTCGCCGAGAACAATCTTGCGGCGCTTGTAGAGGTCCTTCACCCGCTCGTACGCCGTCGTGTCCACGAAGTAGACGCAGCAGCCCGTTTTGTCGCCGGCGAGAAGTTCCTCGGACGCGCGGACGTACGTGAAGTACATCTTGAAGAAGCCCTTCCCGACCTTCACGTCCTTGGAGTCCGAACGCACGCCCTCGTCGATCGCGCTTTTGATGTAGTTCTCGAAAATATCGGAAACGACCGCTCCCGGCTTCACCGAAAGCGCTTCGCACATCTGCTTGAACTCGATGTTCGCCCAGCAGAGCTTGCCTGTCTGAGTAAGGATCACCGTGGCCAGCTGCATCGCGTCGAGAAGGCCGGTGCAGACCGTGCCGTTTTCGTCGGAAAAGCCGAGTCTATCGGCGTCTTTTTTCGCCTTTTTCCGGCGGACCGCGATGAGAGCGACGTCGAGCGCGAGAAGGAGTGCGAGCAGAACGATGCAAAGTACGAAAAGCCCCGGCTTTCCGGCCTCAAAAAACGTGACAGCCGTCAGTGCGATCAGCACGGCGGCGACAGCGACGTTCACCCAGACCAGGTTCATTCTGTATAAAAACTTGTACGCGAGGCTCTGCTTTTTCTTCATTCCTGTTTGATCCCTTCCGAAAGTCGACACTTCCGAAATTATTATACCACACGCGCGCCGCGCATTAAAGTATTTTTTTATATTAAGGCGGTTTCAAGGGCTTTTCAAGGTTCCCGCGGCGCCTGACAGTATAAAAAATCCGCCTGATGTGATATAATGACGGTATGCCGGCTCTGCGGCATATTCACTGAAGGCAGAAAGGACGGACTATGGAAAACAATTCCGGCGGGAAAGAATACGTGCTCGAAACGGCCGGTCTTTCCAAAAAGTACAAGGATTTTTACGCGGTCAGGAACGTCTGCATTCACGTCGAAAAAGGCGACGTTTACGGTTTCGTGGGCGAGAACGGCGCCGGCAAGACGACCGTCATCAGGCTCATCACCGCGCTGTCGCTCACCGTCAAGAACATGGCCGGCGCGATCGCGGTCACGACCCTTCTCTGCATGGCGCTGAGCCTCACGGCGTCGATCTTCCACACCGTGCCCTCGCTCGTGTCGAGCAAATGGATGTGTCTGATCCCGACCTACACAACCTACGGATTCCTCTCTCGCGGCGCGTTCAGCCTCACCGAATTCGGACGCGGACTGCTCTCCCTGCTGGTTGCGGGAACCGCCGTCACCGCCGCGGGCCTTATCGTTTTCACTAAGAAGGACTTAAAATGAAACGCGAATCACAGCCGTATCATTGCGCCTATTTACCTATTTTTAGGCACTTA
>JAEEGG010010068.1_pt1 | contig 20987 bp, 17 predicted proteins | sample 9134161 | NCBI WGS metagenome assembly JAEEGG01 (sample SAMN16246543, study PRJNA631951) | gut metagenome | biome: gut microbiome; feature: rumen; material: CR-attached | host: Bos | place: Iran: Karaj | collected 2018-10 | reverse complement strand
CCCACGCCCGAGCAGCAGGCGTCCCTCGCCGCCCACAAGGCCGTGCTGGACGACGTCCGGCGCCGCGTGCACCAGATGACCGCCGGAGTCCCGCTGAACAGGTTCTAACCGTCATTCCGGACACTTTATAGTCCTTACGGACATTTTTATAGTCATTCCGGGCTTGACCCGGAATCTCCTGATGAGGAAAACAATCTGCTTTCTCCTGTTTATAGCCGCAGCCCTGTCCGCCGGGGCGCAGCGGCCGCAGGCGCGCAGCTTCTTCGACCTGTCCGAACTGGCTGGCCGGGACCGCTTCGCGTGGGAGTATGACGCGGATTTCCGCTTCATTTTCGATAACCGCGAATTCGCCTATTCGCAGGATGCCCTGATCCCTTCAGGCACCCTCAACACGCTGGTCCTGATGCCGACGGTTGGATTCAGCATACAGCAGTCGCCGCGCGTCCACCACCGCATCGCAGCCGGCCTCGAGCTTGCCCACGACATGGGCTCGCAGACCTGGGCCGGGCTCGCGACCGAGCCGGTGGCCTGGTACGACGCCCATGTCCGGGCCAAGCGCGGCCTCTTCGAGGGCCTTGTCGGCATGTTCCCCCGCCGTTTCATGGAGGGAGAATACACCGAGGCTTTCATCTCCGGGATGAAGCGCGACACCGACCGCGTCCTCGAGGGCATGCTCCTGAAATGGCGCGCGGAGCGCTTCTATACCGAGATCGGCTGCGACTGGATGGGCCAGTACGGACACGACCGCCGGGAGCGCTTCCAGATCATGTCCTTCGGCCGCTGGGAGGCTGCCTCCTGGCTCGCGCTGGGCTGGACGGGGAGTTTCTACCATTTCGCCTGCTCGGACCTTGCGCCCAATGTCGTGGACAATCATTTGTTTGAGGCCTGGGCCAAGATGGACTTCTCCCGCAGGACTGCCTGGGAGGAGCTTTCGGTGCGGGCCGGCGCGTTGGCTGGCTACCAGCTCGACCGCGGTGTGACCACCCGCCCCACGTCTCCTTTCGGCGGTGACCTGATCCTCACCGCCCGCCGCTGGGGCCTCGTCCTGCAGAACGAGACCTATTTCGGTGACAACCTGCTCCCCCTGCGCGGGCAGCTCGACCCCGCCGGCCGGCCGTACGGCACGGACCTCTATTTCCGTTCGCCGTGCTATTGCGGCTTCTATGACCGGCTGGAGCTGGCGTGGAAGCCCAACCTGACCCGCTACCTGTCCATGCGCCTCGCTGTCCGGGCCCAATTCGACGACAGGCGTTTCCTGGGCTGGCAGCAGCAGTTCTCGCTGCGCCTGAGCCTGGACGCCCTGCGCCACCGCGACATCCTCGCCGGCCGCTGCCTATGAGATACTGGGACTTCCGGGAGAGCGGCAAGCCCCGCTATGACTACCTTGCATATACGGACGGCAGCTACCTGCTGCCCAAGAACTTCGGCGCCGCCGCCTGCATCGTCTTGGACGGTGAAGGGACGGATATCTGCTACAAATGGAGCGAGGTGAGCCGCTACTCCACGAGCAACCGCCAGGAGATGGCCGCCATCATCCACGCCCTGCTTCACACCCCCGAAGGGAGCAGCGTGCTCGTGCGCAGCGACAGCGAGAACGGCATCGCGCTGCTCACGGGGACGGTGCGCAGCAAGAAAGACTGGGACCTCGTCCAACTCTACCGCCAAACCGTCCGGGACCGCCGGCTGCGCGTCTCCCTGGAGTGGATCCGCAGCCACAGCGGCGATCCGTGGAACGATTATGTCGACAACCTCTGCATCGAGGCGCTCGACCTCTTCGAAGCCGACGGGACGCGGGTGCGCGAGGGGGTTGACCCGCATGCACTTTACGCCTATCTTTGCAGAAAGTAATTGATCAATAATATGAAGATTGCAGTCATCGGCGCCGGCAACATGGGAGGCGCCACGGCCCTCGGCCTCGCGGCCGCATTTCCCGACGCACAGATCACCGTCACGGCGAAACACGCCGCCACCCTTGAGAAATACGCCGCCCGCGGCCTGAAGACCACGCTCGACAACGTGGCTGCAGCCAGCGAAGCGGAGATCGTCATCCTGGGCGTCAAGCCCTGGTTCGCCCAGGGGGTGCTCGGGGAATTGGGCAAGGCACTCGACGGCAAGATCTTCATCTCGCTGGTCGCCGGCATTCCGGCGGACGAGATGCGGGGCTGGCTCGCCGGCATGGGCCTGGCCGGTGCCTATACCGCCATCCCCAATCTCGCCATCGAATATGGCGAGAGCATGACGTTCATCCATGAGCTCTTCGGCACCACGGCGGAGCTCCACACGGTGCAGACGCTTTTCGAGGCCACGGGGCGCGCCACCGTCGTGGACGAGAAACGCCTCAACGCCGGCATGATGCTCGCCTCCTGCGGCACAGCCTTCGCACTGCGTTATATCCGCGCCGCGGCGGAGGGCGGCGTTGAACTCGGGCTCTACCCGGCCGAGGCCATCGCCGCGGCCCTGCAGACCGTCCGGGGCGCCGCCACGCTCCTTGCGGAGCGCGGCACCCACCCCGAAGCAGAGATCGACCGCGTCACCACTCCCGGCGGCATCACCATCAAGGGGCTCAACGCGATGGAAGAAGCCGGCTTCACCGCCGCCGTCATCGCCGGCCTCAAGGCCTGGAGTCCGAAAGCGTAGTCTCCCGCCGGGGATAGCCTCCCGGGAAGAAAATCGTATCAATTCCACCCAGACGCCACTGGAGCGCATCTATGTCGGAGGTAGAACCGGCATAGAAGGCGACATGCTCACCGATCACCATCCCGTTCCTCGCAGGATCCCGGGTCAGGAAGCCGACGACATTGTATTTCCCGGCGCTCTCGATCTCCCGGGCGTACGCGACAGAAGCACGGCCCGTGCCTGCTACCAAGGCATTGGGCTGACCGGCGGACGCGAGGATCGTCCGCTCCTCCCGCCAGACAGCCTTGACCAGCGCCCTGGGCAGGAACAGCGTTGCGGCGCTGAACAGCAGGTCCGCCAGGACCAGGATCAGCATCTGGACGCCACTAAGGGCTTCCGCCGCACCGGAGAAACCCAACAACGCCATCCCGACGCCCTTGACGGCCAAGATCCGCAGCAGCTGGGCACGGCTGCGGGAAGAGGCGAAGCGGTGCCATTTCTTTCCGCGGCCGAAAACCAGCAGAGCAAGGATCGTCCATGCCACCCCGGCGCCCAGCCATAGGATAACCAGGCCTGCGAATCCCGGAACAGGCTCTGACACGCACCGCATCAGCAGAACGGCAGCAAGAGAGCCCAAGGCCGACAAGCCTGTATCCAGGACAGCCCAGCGGTATGGCTTAGAATGCGACTTGGCGCACCGGCCGGACGGCATAGGCGCCTTCTGAGTACTGGTCATTGATTGCCCTGACGCGGCTGGGCTTCCAGAAGGAAAGGTTTTTGGATTTAGTTGCATTTCCCCATCTGTCATCACTCGGCAATTTGCCGGTAGTCCAATAATACATCGTGCTCGTGACATCGTAGATCGGATTCACTCCGTCTCCGCCACGCGCACCCGAATACGGGAAGTAGATATAGCCACCATTCCCGTCAGAAAAGTTATAGCCATCTGTAGCAGGATTGCCGACCGGCGTACCGTCATTGTTTTCCGTTGCACCCCTGCTGGAGAATCCGGTGAACGCGAACGCATACGGCACGACAAAGCCCCGGGGCGAAGGATCGTAGATGGATTTGACCGGGAGGCGATTGGAGTTGCTTAACGAATTCCCTCCCGTGGCAGCATTGTTAGCGATCATGTCCACATCCCAGAGATTTCCATAGTACCGGGAGCCATAATACTGGTAGCTGGGACGGTTGTACAGGATTTTGTGGGGATTCATGATGGAATAGCCGATCCCAGCGGAAGTATGCTCCGTTACCACCTTGTAATCATTCTCCGTCACCGTGTATCCGGCATTGGAATAGTAGGATTTGTTGCGGTCCGAACTGGCTGCCGGGAGGATCGGGTCTTTCCTGCCCCATTGATAGAAGGCATTCGAACCTACGTTCGCATCTACGGAAATACTCTCGCCGATCTGCCTTACCCGGAAGGTCCTGGACGTGCCGGCAGCGTCCGACTGGCTGATCCTCACATAGAAAGTCCAGTCGTTCCATTTCTCACCGTAAGCATCCCTCTTGTCTGTCCAGCCGAGGTTGTAGCCCAGCATGTCATGGGAGACGTCCATCTTGTCCCTGACCGGATGCGTGGACAGAGCCTTCTCCGTCACCCAGAGATGCCAGCTCCAAACGATGTTTCCGGATGCATCCCGGGCGGCCAGGAGGACGTTGCCCGGGCGGATGCATTCCTCTTTGATCTCAAGGCGGATATAGTCGCCGCTGATGCTGATGTCCCCGTCATGCAGGATCTGCGTCTCCCGGCCGGAGACGTCCTGCCACACCACGACGGCATCCTGCACGTTCACGCCGTTGTTCCTGATCCAGGGGTCGGCAATCTCTGTCCCGGCATGGTTCAGGAACCGATACAAATAATAGTTGACACTGTTGTTATTGTGCACGGATGTGCCTTGCGGAGCATATGCCCTGCTATTGGCTGCCCCGCCCCGGATGGCATTACCATACACAAGCGGCAACTTGTACTTGCCCGGCCGGGTGATCACATAGCAATTCGCGGTCTCCATGGCTTCTTCCGGCTGATCCACCTGGTCCTCGGATCCATCAATTGATACGTAGAAACCGTGTTTGGAGAGATCGAAATAGCCGTCCCCGGCATCGGAGGTCGCTGACGGAAGCAACCCCCGGTTGCGAAGCACGGCGATCGCCGCATCCTCTGCGTCGAAGGAACCGGAAGTCTGCCGTTCCGAAGCAGCGTGGTCCCGCAGGATCCGCGCCTGGTTGGATTCGCCGGCAGCCGTACTGCCCGGACCAGCAGTCGTTGTCAATGCGAAACGATTGTCCGTCCAGGACGCCGCGTCTACCCAGTTCGTCCCGTCAGCGGAGTACTGAACGGTCCAGGGGACAGCTTCGTCAGCCCCTAAATTGCTGGTTCTGTGGCTCTTGACCGCAAAATCGAGCGCATCCGCCCGGTGCCCGTACGAGACCAGGTCTGCGATCTCATCGATGCTGTACGTCCACGTCTCCCCTGCCGGGACGGCGACATTGGTGATACGGATCTTCTTCCCGCCGGGGAAACGCACATACTGCCCGCCCTGCTTGAGCGCCAACTCCTGGGTGGTGCCGTCTGCCTTGCGGATGCGGATGGAAAGGCCGGTCAGCTCATGGGGCAGCGCGAACACCGTGAAAGTGACGGGTTGTCCCTGCACCACGGTTATATTCCCTCCGAAATTGACATCGACAGTCAGCGCTGCGTTTGAGACACCCGTCACAGGACAGTCTGTCAGTCCGGCGCCGACCGTTGCCATGAAATCACCGGCCAGCGCCGGGGAACCTGCCGCGGCAACCAGGGAGAATCCTGTTAGCTCCATGGACGCATCGTCACGACTGTCCAGCGTGAACTCGAAGGCCGTCATCAGGGGTTTGAAATAGAGATCCACCGGCCCTGGCGCCGCCGCGGTCGCCGCCCACATGTATGCGTAGCGCATGTCGGGGGCGAAGACCCGGGATCCGGCGCGGGCGGTAACGGTCTGGACGGCGGGCAGCGTGGCGGTGATTACGTTGTTCGTAATCGACACTTTCGAGGCATCCACACCAACTGTGCGCGGGGACGGATAGAAGGCGTAGAATGTGTACGAAGCAGCGTCTCCCCATACCAGGCCGTTGGTGCCGGCTTCGTTGACAATCCGCGCCGAACTGTTCCGGCCGTCCGCCACGATGCTGCTTGCCACGATGTCGTAGTCCGCCCAGCCCCGGTTCTCGTACCGGTGCAAAGCCTGCGGGCTGCAGATGCGGATCTTGTCCCCGCCGACCCAGTCGATGCGTTCGTATTTGGCCGTCGTGCCGCTGAGCGCGACATCGTATGTCTGACCGCTGTAGACGGTCTTGGTCCCGGGCATATTGTCATATGATGTGTTCGCCGAGAAACGGATCTCCGTCCCGGGGGCGGCGCTGCGTGTCAGCGCGGCCGGATCGCAGGCGGCCACCAGGGGCAGCGCTGCGAGCAGATAGTGAATTCTTTTTTTCATTGCCATTCGTGGTTGAACCCTCCCGGGTTGCTCTCGCCGAAATCGTAGGTCTGGACTTCCTGCCCCGTGGCCGTGACGGTCGTCGTGTCCACGACGGAACCCTGCAGGATCGGGCTGTCCGGCAGGAAAGTCACCTCCTGCCGGACCTCGGGTCGAACGAATTGTTGTTTCTGTCTCATGGTTTTCTATTGGATTACATTATCATATGCTTGGGTCACGCCGGCTCCAGCCAGGCGCGGGGGACGGATGCCTTGGCAAACCAGCTGTCGAGCAGTTTGACGACAACGTAGGTCCGGCCCCGGAACTCGAGGATATAGCCTTCGATACCGGCAAGCGCGCCCTTGACCACACGAACCCGCCCGCCGAGTTTCAAAGGGGGACCGATCAGGCCGCCCTCGTCGCAGGTCAGGTTAAGTACACGTTGAAAATCATCCATCTGTTTTCGGGGAACGACGAGCAGCGAGCGGGTTGTGGGGTCTATGAGGTAGCGGACAGGCACGCCCTCCTCGTTGGCGAGGGCGAAGGCCTGTCGTTTGGTGGTGCGGATGAACACGAGGCTGGGAATCAGGGCGCGCCGGCTGACGCTGCCCGTACGGGTGCGGCGGGAAACCGTGGGCACGAAGCGCTCGACGCCGAGGCGGTCGAGCCGCCCGGCCACGGAGAGTTCGGCGCCGCTGTGCGTACGCGCCGCGAACCAACAGATCGGCTGCTCCGGAGAGCCTGCCGGACGGGAAGAATCCACCTGTCTGAACATCCTGTTTTTGTCGTTTTCCATTACGTAAATATCTCTTCGGTAGAGATACTTTGGTTAACAACAATTATATCAGAAATTTAGACATGGTTTTTTAACGAATATGTCGGTTAAATAAAACAGCTAACTGAGTTTTATCCAGTAATCTCGACACCGCTATTAAGCCGCGACCATCCCGTAGCACAGAAGTAGATAGCATAATCCGCCGGAATTGCGTATCTTTATCCCGCAAATCCTTTCCGATGATGAGCAGAATAACGGATCTATTCTTTGCCGTACTGCGTGCGGGCTTATGGGAGCAGGACCTGCGGCTGGACGCCGCTCCTGCTGCCGAAGACTGGCAGGCGCTCTTGCAGATTGCCCGCGAGCAGGCGGTATTGGGGCTGGTGTACCGCGGGATGGCACATATTCCTGCGAACCAACTCCCGCCATCGGCGATGCGCATGCGTCTGCTCGCTGACGTGGACCAACTTGAGCGGCGTGTCCGTACATTGGCCGCTGTCCAGGAGGAACTGCTCTATTTTTTCGCAAAAGCGGACCTGCACCCGGCCGTACAGAAGGGAACCGAGGCCGGCAAGTATTATGCGCAGCCGTTCCTGCGCGAGAGCGGGGACATTGATTTGTATTTCCCGGAGGGAGAATTCCCCCGGGCGGAGAAATTGGTACGGGAAGGATTGGCGGACGCCCCGCAAACGTCCTCAGACGGCAGTCTTGTCTACAAATATAAAGGCGCAACGATTGAGCATCACGCGCGTTATTTCGACCTCCATGTTTCGGCAGATTGCCTGCCGGAAGTCCCCTCGGTCATTGCCGAGTTGGTGATGCTCTCTGCTCACATTCTCAAGCACGCCATCGGTGAAGGCGTGGGTTGCAAGCAGCTCTGTGACATGGCCCGGGCGTTCGATCGTACGGATGGTATATACGACAAGGCCGTGCTGCGCGATACTCTGCGCCGCTGCGGCCTGCTTCGCTGGCACCGTCTGCTCTGTTCGCTGTTAGTCTCTGACCTGGGACTTGACCCGGCGCGGTGTTTACCGGAGTTCGAACCCTGTAACCAGGAACCGCTACGGCGCATCGTGCTGCGTGGCGGGGCGTTCGGCTTTGCCGATCCCGCCCGCCGGCAGGCCGCTGGCCGCGGTCCTTTCGCCCGCAAACTGCACGCCGCCGGCGCTTTCCTGCGCCGCCTGCCTTTCTCGCTGCGCCACGCTCCCCGCGAGACGCTCGCCACAGTTGCGGAACTCGTCAGAGGGAATCTGTGATCTTTTCGTTTGCTGACCGGACTAGTCGCCGGTCTTCATGTGCACATCCAGCTGCGGGAACGGGAACCTGATGCCGTGCTTCGGGAGTTCCTTGTAAATGTTCTCATTGAGCCAGGTCTGCATCCACTTGTAATACTCGGACTTGATCCAGACCCGGATCTCCACCTCGATGCCGTTCTCTCCGAGCTTGTTGACATAGACCCGTGGGTCGGCAGCTCCAGGTGTACGGGCATCCATGATCTCCGGCTGCTGCTTTACCAGTTCAAGAAGTACGTCCCGAAGCATATCCAGGTCTGTTCCATACGCGACGCTGAACCACACCGAGAGCCGGTAAGGGTTGCGGCTGCTGTAGTTGTCTATATTGCCGCTGGAGAGGGCTCCGTTGGGAATTGTAATCTCGCGATTGTCCGTGGTGATGAGCTTCGTGTGTACGATGTTGATCTCGGATATCCACCCGAAGTAGCCCTGGGTCGACACATAGTCTCCAACCTTGAAAGGTTTGAATGCCAGCAGCATCAGGCCTCCGGCGAAGTTCTGGACCGTGCCGCTCATCGCCATTCCGATGGCCATGCCACCGGCAGCCAGCAGGGCAGCAATGGACGTCGTATTAATGCCCAGGGTCCCGACCATGGCAAGGATGAGTACGACCCAAAGGGTGACTGTTACCAGGCTCTGGATGAAGGACGCGATGGTCGGGTCTGATTTCCGTTTGGCGAAACCTTTCGCAATGACCTTCTTCGTCTTGCGGATCAGCCAGGCACCGACAATATAAATGGCAACTGCGAGCAGAACCTTCAACCCAAACCGGGCGAGGGCGCTCGCCGAACTGGCTACCAGTTCGTCGGCAGGGGTACTCTTGAGGGTCTCCACCAGTTGGGCGCCCTTGGTGACCAGGGTGTCAGCGGAAAAAGCCTCGGCCGCCGGGGCGGCACTTTGTAGAATCGGCAGCAGCATGGTTATTAGCGTTGGATTTCAGTGCTAAGATACCATAATTCTTTTTGAAATACAACCATTAGAAAAAAAGGAGGCCCTGCGGAGGGCCTCCCAATTAAATTCTAACAACTGATCACAGAAGTTCGTAAGTCACCTCAATGGCAGTGATACGGGGGAAATTATAATTATAATAATCATTCTGGTATCCGTTAGTGAAAACAACTGCATCTGTGCTGGAACCAGTCCATGTAGCAGTGTCGCTGTTGTTCCCATCACGAGTATAAGAACCTGTATTCACTGTCACAGCGGTATTTCCGAAGTCATATCCGGCATACGTAGCGCTGCTGTAGGTCACTTTGATCTCGGTGATTTTGAAACCTTCCTGAGGAGTAACCGTGATGGAGCCTCGATTAGTGTTCCAACCCTGTCTCCGTCCTAAAGTGAGGTATCCGTTGTTGGAACGTTGAGCCTGCGTCAGCGCGATGCTCACATAATTATCAGGAGAAGAAGCGTTCCCGGTGTAATTATTGTTGCTCATCGTGAAATCGGAAGGGGCAAACGAATACGGAGATGCTGAAGCGCGAGTCTGGAGTATGCTGGCCGTAGCCGTCGCTCCCAAATCTGTTATCGTAGCGGATACGGTGAAGGTGCGGGAACTGGCTGTCTCATTCACCGGCAGGGTTACCGTGAGGGTGGCCGTGCCGGTACCGGAGGCGGCAGACAATGATCCTCCGTTATTCACCTCGGCCGTCCATGCCTGGCCTTCTCCGGCATTGACCGTCACGGTGGCGGAAGTGGCGTTGAAGAGCACAGTTTGCGTATCAGGTGTGATGGAGAACTTGAGGGCCTCCTGGGTGATGGTCACGGTATGCGACGCGCCGCTGGTGGGGGTCACGGTAATCGTACGGCTAACTGCGGCGGTCGTGCTGTTGTTTGCCGGGAAGGACATCGTGAAGGTCTTATTGCCGGTCTGCTGTCCGGTCACGTCGACCGTGACATTCGCCCCAGTAGTTACTGTCCAAGTAGCCGTCTCATCGGCCGCCTCGACCTCGACCTCGACCTCGGTCACGTTGAACGGGACCGTAGCCCTGGTCGGATTGACATAGATGCCGTCGTTGAGCAGGTTGATGGTCTGCGTCTTGAAATACTCGTTAGCGACGTAGATCGTCGTGGCGCTGGCATCCTTGTTGGTCTTGAACTCCGTGCACACAGGGTTGTTCGCCTGGTACTCCTCGTAACTGGCCACCGTGCGGATGAAGTAGAACGAATTCGTCGTCCCGTCGACAAGGCTCTTGTCGGACTTGACAGGGACGGTGATGGTATTGCCATTGCCATCCGAGCCTGTAGAGTAGAGTGAGTGGTTGATGTCCTCAATCTTGAACTCCATCGGGAACATGGATTCAGGCAGGTCTTCAGGCAGGCCGATCTTCAGAACGGTCGTAGAGCCTTGGCCGTCCACCTGCTTCGGGACCAGCGACAGGGTCATATCCATCTTCTTGACCACGCGAAGGGTGATATCGCGGTAGAGGGTCGACTTGTCGTCGCCGGTCTTTCCGTTGTGAGCCTTGACTTCAAGGACGGATACGAGGTCCGTCGTCTCGCTCTGGTCATTCAGCTGGAACTCATAGAAATAGTACCCGGTGTCGGAGCTCTCTGCCGTCTTCGTGACCTCGGTCCCTTCGACGAGGGCATTGCCCTGCGTCTTGATCTTGACTTCGACATTGGAGTTGTCCACAACACCCGTCGATACATCCGGGATATATTGGACCCACAGGCCTTTCTTGCCGCCGGAGGTAAAGTTCTTCTCGACGTACTCCACGTACAGGCGGGACTCGCCGTCAGAGATATCCGTCAGTTTGCGGGCTTCCGTGGACAGGGACACGTTGCCGCCGCTGTCTCGGTTCATGGCCTCGGCGATTGTCCTGGAGCCACGGTTACCGATCTTGTGGATCTTTACCTTGTATGCATAGTTGCGGTACAGCGGGAAATAACCCCCCGCGGCCTCATCGGTCAGGTCCAGGCGATAATACGTGAAGAAGGTATCCGACTTATACTTGGCCTTCATCAGGATGCAGGTAGCCTTGTCGTCACCCGGGTGGAAACGCTCGAAGGTGAAACCGGGATCATCCAGCTTCAGTTTGATTGCATCATCCTCCGGGACGGTGTAGTTCATCGGGTCTTCCTCAAACATGAAGCCGTTGTAGACTTTTTCGCCATTGACCATCTTGCCGGTCTGCGGGTCGTAGACATACGAGGCGAAGTCATCGACGTACGTACCTGCCGCCATCGGTGCGACGGATCCCGTCGTCGGGACATTCACCAGGGTCCAGGAGATGTCGTGCAGGTCCGCCTCGGCAACCTCACTAATGAGCCGGACTTCTGCGAAGTTGCGGACGAGTACCAGATCATCGAAGAGGGCTTTGGTCTCATTGCTCGGGATGAAATTGCCCTCGGTATCGGTCTGCATGATGCCGTTCTGGTCCTTCTCCGGAAGGATGCCGTCCAGCGAGACGACGCGTGCCCAGTAGGCACCCACGTCTCCAGTCGTTTTCATCACGGACATGATGCTCTCTTCGTCCTGACCGTCGAAGGGAATGGTCTCGTCGCCGTTGGCGATGATGTGGACGTGGGCCTCGCCCTCATATACCGGGAGGAGGACCTTGAACTGGAAGGTCGTCCCGTTCGCGTCGGCGTATTTGTTCACCGGCTCCGCCAGGGTATAGGCCTGCGGGTAACCGGAGGTTCCGAATACGGCAACCTTGATGTAATCAATGTTGGGCGTGTCCGCCATATTGTTGGCCTTGGTGTATGCCTGCAGGGGTACAGGGACCTGCAGCTGCATGGTGACGGCCACCTTGCCGGTCTCGTCGGCCTTCGGCTGATCAATCCCGAACTCCGTCTTGTTGCAGGAGACCAGGCCGATCAGGAGCGCTGAAAGAATATATATAGCTTTTTTCATAATCACACTTCTTTATTTGTCATGGTATCCAAGCCATTCAGTTGCTCCCTCCTGATAAGGTTCTTCACCCCAGTACCAGGCGTCGTAGACACAGCGGACAGCGGTGATATCGGTGTTATTGGAAAGGTAAGGCAAGGCATTTGAATCACCACTGACCTTACCATTGGCGCACCAGTAACCTTCACCATCATTTCGTCCTAAGTTGAAGAGGGACGGAATAAATTTCGCATTGGAGAGCGTCATCATAAAAGTAATCTCTGCAAGGGTAGGAACTCTCCAGCGACCTGCCGGATAACCATTTTCCTGATACGCAGCGCATCTTTTTTCGGCTGTAGCCTGATTAAAGAAATAGTTACCGCCAATAACTCCATATGAAGAAGCAATCAGGAGTTTCGGAGCAATCGTGGCCCGCGTTCCATCCGGATTGGTAGGATAATAGTTACTGAGGCCCAAATTGCTAAGATTATCTACCGTAGACTTCCTTGGATCTCCTAGGATAGTGGCTTCTTTTGTGCTGCCTGCACCTGTCCCTATCTGGACTAGCAAGTCATCAGAGAGCATTGTAGTTGTGATAATATAGTTGTTGGGGTTCTCATTCTCGCCTTCACCAGTCAAAGTCCCTGCACGATTAGCAATATTTCCCAGACGATAATTATTGCTGCTAGTACCTCTGTCGTCATAACAAACCACACTTCCACTTGCATTCCCGTAACTGTTAACAAAGGTATATCCATTAGACACTCGACTCGTTACAAACAGCGCCGGATACTGCGTAATGGTTACATGGCGGTCAAAGAAATCATCCTCAGCATCCACCAGGTGGAGCGTGACAACATAGACATACGGTGCCATGTCGAAGGCATTGTTCTTGGCATTGTTGACCGTCATCCGGTTGTCCATAGCATGGTTGATCTTCAGGTATGATTTCCCTTCCGGGATTGTCACCCAACCTTTCACGTCATCAGCAGTAATTCCTTTCCTGTTGAGCAGGCTGTTATTGCCTCCCTGGGTTGCTGATGCAGGCACCTCGTCGTTCTGCATGAAATAGTCCCGCGTTGCGGTATTGGAGCTGTAGTTCCATTGATAAATCTCGTCAACCTTAGCGATAACCGTACCGGAGGACACAAAGTTGATATTGATGTTATCCACATACATGTCATACTCATCCTTCGGGATTTCCAGGGAGATGTAACGGCCGGTAGCGACGTTGGCGGAGATCGGGTCCCGGGTCGTCCAGTCCTTCACAATATAGTCAGGGGACAGCAGCACCTCCTTGTCGGAGCCGATGATGTTGACCTTGACGTTGTACTCGTAGATGTGGTTGGGCTCGCAGATCGACTCGCTGGGCAGGGCGATCTTGTAGTAGACCTCTTTGGCCTTGTAGTACGTCTCCACGCCGTTGATGGTCTTGTAGCCGTACCACATCATGACGAGCTTGAGGTAGGGCTGGTTGTCGTCACCGACTTCCATCTGGACGGGATAGGTGTAGTAGTGGGCCGTCTGTTTCCCCTCGACCACCGGCACGTCCTTCATGTAGTCGTAGGCATACTCGAAGACATCGCGGTCGGGATCGGGAGCGCCCTCGGTACCTCCATCCGGGTTCAGCGCCCGGGTCAGCGGACCTCCCAGCGTCGCCGTGCAGATGGCGTTGGAGAGGAAGACGCGCGTCTCTTCGGCCGAAGGCTGGGGCTTCCAGACCACGCCCTTGGAGTCGGTGACTTCCTCATACTCAAAGGATACCGTCACCTTCGAGGCCAGGCGGGCGAGCATGACTTTCGCCTCCGTGTCGCCCAGTTCAACATCCGCCGTGCCGGTCATCACGAAGTAGAGGTTCTCATCGTCCGGCTGCATGGCACGCGGCCAGCGAAGGCCGTAACCCGGACCTCCGTCCTTGGTGAAGGTGGCTCCGACCTCGATCTCGTTCAGGTCCTTCCAGGTCTTCTTCCCCTCGGGGACCGTATAGTTGGCGACGGCGAACACCTTGACCTTGGTCGTCCCGACCGGGAACAACTGGGCGATCTGTGCCTTCGTCAGAGAGTAAACCCATTTCTCGGCAGCGGCGTCGCTGGAAGCGCTGTGGCTCCAGCCCGTTCCGTCCGCTGCGTAGGTGTCGCTCAGCACATACTCTGCAGTGTCATCCACCGTGCCGTCAGCGTTGGCGGCAAAGACAAAGAACTGAAGGCTGCCGACATAGTTCTCACGTTCCACACCGTCCACATCCGCCTTGGTCATGGCAGATGATGCGAAGCGCAGCGTGATGCTCTCCTGGCCGTCCGGGAGATTGTCATTCCATTCGAAATTCTTGGAACAGGATACGATTGCCGCCAGGGAAACGACTGCAAGCGTAAGGATATGTAAACTCTTTTTCATGCTTCTCATCAACCGTTAGTTGTTAGTAATGACGCACGCATAGTTCGCACGGATCTCAGAGTAGGCGCTGATCCAATCCTCGCGTCCTTCCGGTTGGAACCAGATGTTGATCTGGGCCTTGTATTCGGCATCGTAAGACGTGGCGGCGGCGCGGACCTGGAAATAGATGGTGTCGTGGGTGATCGCCGCACCGTTCTCGCTGTCGTGCTTTACCCATTTGTCTCCGGACGTGATGGTGTTGTCGTAGACGTAGATCTCATATTTGCTGGCATCCACCGTGTCCTCGCCGTAGGCGGGGATGATGCCGATCCGATACTTGCCGGCAGTCGGATAATTCACGGTGAAGTATCCCTGGGCCGGGTAGTAGCCGTTGTACTGGGTACCGTTCACGTACGGATTATGGTACATGTAGACGGAGTAGCCGCTGATGCTCAGGGTATTGACCTCTTCGCCGTCTGCGGTCAGCTTCACCTTGGTGTTCATCCAGGTGACGTTGGACATGTTGATGGAAGCGGTCTTGGTGTCGACGGCTCCCAGGTCAACCGACTGCCAGGGCTGGACCTCGAAGATGAGATCGAGCTTGTCAGGATAGAGCAGGATGCAGTAGGCGTTGACCTCGCCTGCGACCCAGGCCGCCTCCGGGAAACTGGCGGTCTTCTCGACCGCAGTGGTTTCTCCCGCGGGAGTGTAGTTGACCGTGACCGTGACATCGCCGGCGGCATAGCTGCCCGGCCATACCATCCGGGGAGCCGGTGTGTCTTTACCGGTGATGACCACGTTGCTGAAGACGTCCAGCGTATCCTTGGAAGGAAGGGAAGCCGCGGTAGTGCCGGCATAGAAACTGCCGTCCTGGGCCAGCGGCGTGCCGGGCGTGACGACGGGAGAGGCTCCGGCGAAACTGATCGTAGAGGCCGGCCTCTTGTTGGGCAGGGAGACCGTCACGGAGTTGACCGTGATGTCGCTGCCGGTATAGTTCCCCATGACGATGCTGAGGGCGGAGAACAGGTGGTGGAAGTGCAGGGGCACGGGATCGCCCTTGACGTTGTCCGCCTTCCAGGCATCCGCCGTGGTGGCGACGATGTCGGAGTAGAGCAGGTCATCCTCGGAAGCGGCCGTGAGGGTCTGCTCCGCAAGGGTCAGGGTCGTTCCGGACAAGGTGCCCATGCCGGCGGTGTACCCGAAGAGCCGGTGGCTGCCGTTCTTCCAGAGGTATTTGGCGTCGGCGGGGCTGGTGTAGGCCCACCCGCCGTTGTACTTGATGACGTTGTCGACATAGAGCGCGCCGTCCACGACATCCTTGACCTCGAATTGCTGGGTCTGCAGGCCGTCGGCGTCATTGATCATCGCCTTAGTGCCGGCGGCCTGGGGAGCGAAGCTGATCAGGTCGTCGCCGGAGGGATAGGATTCGGTTTTGTTGCAGGAGACCGCGAAGGCCCCCAGTGCGAGGATAACCGCAATATACAGGATGTTCTTTCTCATGGTTTGTCCTCCTCAATATTATTGAACGATCAGGTCCGTGGTATCGAGCATCGTCCATTCGTCGACGGTGATCGGTGCGTAGTAGATGTGCCAGAGATCGCCGGGCAAGGCGACGCCCTTGAGGCGATGCTTCTTGCAGGCGGCGAATTCAACCCCGTTCCCATCCTTGGTGAGTTTCAGCGAACGCGTCTGGGCGGAACCTCCCACGTTGACGTTGAGGCTGATCTTCAGGTCGTTGAAGGTCTGGGGCTGGGCGAAGACCGTGAAGGTGATGGTCTTCCCGGCGGTGTCGGAGGTGGCCGGGGCGATCTCGCCCAGGTTCTCGACGGTGATCACGTTGGAGATCTTCTCGTTGACATCCGCACATGTCCGCGTCGTGCCGTTGTAGCTGACTTTGAAGTCTCCGGCAAGGCTCCTGGCGTCGGAACTCAAGGTGAAGGAGTTGACGGTCATGGTAAGTTCGTTGGAGACCAGTTCGATCTCGAAGGCCGTGAAGGCGGGCTCGAAAGCGAGGGTGACGTCGTCCTTGGTGCCGCCGTTCTTCTTGGTCTTGACGACCTTGTTGGCGTCGAGGTCGTCGGCCGTAATGTTGGCCGTCGCCGCGGCGGTGAGGAAGCCGTAGGTCTTCACGTTGTCGGCCTTGCCGTCCTGGCTGTAGGGGATGTTGAGTTTCAGCACGCCCGTGGCGCCGTCGGGGCAGTCGGTGGCAGGGTAGACACCCCAGAAGGTGTAGGCCTGGGGTTCGTCGCCCCAGATCAGTCCGTTGCCGGTGGAGGGGACGACCTCCGCCGTGCTCTTCTCGTTATTGGAAGTCGCGGAGGAGACCTTGTAGTCGGAATAGAACTGCTTGTCGTCGTAGCGGTAGACGGCCTTGTCGCTGTAGATGCGGATAAGGTCGTCTTTCACCCAGTCGATGCGCTCGACGTTGTTCGTCACCTCGCCGCTGTAGGCAGTCTTGGTGCCGGGGGCGGCGATGGCGGCGAAACGGATCGTGTTGTCGCCAGACACAGTTCCGGAGAGTCCCGTCTTCTGGCATCCCGCCAGGAGAAGGATTCCTGCTGCGAGCAGGAGATAAGCTGATGTCTTCTTCATGGTGCTACTCCTCCCATTCGTGATCAAAATCGGTCCCGTAGTCCCATTCCTGGACTTCCTGGCCGGTGGAGACGATCGTGGTGTTGTCCACGACCGAGCCGGCAAGGATCGGCATGTCGGGCAGGAGAGAGAGCTCCTGCAGGACCGCCGGCCTTACGAATTGTTTCTTCTGTTTCATTTTATGCATAAAGTTTACTTTGTATTTCCTTCTTCTATATATGTTGTTGATCTGTTATCGGATGGGTTCCAGCCAGGCCCTCGGCACGGAGGCCTTGGCGAACCAGCTGTCGAGGAGCTTGACGACGACATAGGTGCGGCCCCGGAACTCGAGGACAAAGCCTTCGACGCCGGCGAGCACGCCCTTGATGACGCGGACACGCTGGCCCAGCTCCAACGGACGGTCGACCAGCCCGCCCTCGTCGGTGGAGAGGTCGAGCACGCGGCGGAAGTCCTCCAACTGCTTGTCGGGGACGACGAGCAGCGAGCGCGTGGCGGGGTCGATGAGGTAGCGGACCGGGAGGGCCTCCTCGTTGGCGAGGGCACAGGCCTGCCGCTTGGTGGCCTTGATGAACACCAGGCTGGGAATGAGCGCGCGCTCGTAGGTCGCGTTGCCGCGGGAGCGGCGGCGGACCTGCGTGGGCACGAAGCGCTCGACGCCGAGACGGTCCAGCCGCCCGGCCACGGACAACTCCGATCCGCAGCGCGTGCGCGCCGCGAACCAGCGTTCCTGCTGATCATTTGCCGGAATATCCGGCGCTCCGGTCCTCAATTTGTTCATCATTAATTACTTAATTTGACACTTGTAGTAACTTATATCAAACTAATAATCAATAAATTAACGGTCTAAACAATGTCGTTTATATCTCTTCGGTAGAGATACTTTCTACTACTATCTTCTTCTTTCAATAACATCTGCCCCAAGCAGAGCATATGTCTACTCAAGCTGCAAATTTACAACACATATCAAAAAAATGCAAGATTATTTGGTATGAAATACGGTCAAAGAGGCTAGAATTTTTTACCAAAAATGATCCGAAGAAATGTAAGAGCCAGTAGACGAGTGTCAAACCACAAGGAGTGATTGCGTAAGTAGTATAAATCCAAATCCAGCCGGGTAAGCATCTTGTCCAAGGTGTCGGTATAGCCATTATATAAGGTAGCATAGCTAGTCACCCCCGGCCGGATTTGGAAAAGATACTGGTATCTGGGATTGACTGCCATAATCTGGTCGATGTAGAATCGGCGCTCCGGACGGTAGCCGATGAAGGACATATCTCCCCGGAAAACATTCCACAACTGCGGGAGCTCGTCGAGGTGGTGTTCCCGCAGGAATTTACCCACTCGCGTAAGACGGGGATCGTCGTCTCCGGAATAGAGCGCGGGTTTTCCGCCAGCCTCGGCATCCATCTTCATGGAGCGGAACTTATAGATATGGAAAGGTTTGCCACCCCTGCCAAGCCGCTCTTGCGCGAAGATGGCAGGGCCTCCGTCTTCAAGCCGGACTGCCACCGCGCAAATTGCAGCGAGCGGAGAAAAGACAAGCATCAGCAGGCCGGAAGCAACGATGTCAAAAGCGCGCTTGACAGCGTGGCCGGCTACTGACATTGCGTCGTCATTGGCCGGCATCTTTTCCTCTGCAGGCCCTTCGCCGGGGCCGCGGGACTGGTCGGAGTCGCTATGCCCTTTCGGGAAAAGGATACAGTCTACGCCACCCAGACGCCACTGCAGGGCTTCAAGATCTTCGTTAGAATTGGCATAATAGACAATCCTTTCACCGATGACTTTGCCCGATAAGGCAGGATCTTCGCTCAAGTAGCCCAGAATCAAATAATTCCCGGAGGTCTCGGCTTGGTCAGCCAAATGGACGGATGCTCTGTCCGTTCCGGCAACCAGCGCATTTAAGCGACCGGTCATCGCTTTGATCTCCCGCTCCTCACGACGTACGCTGCGCACGAGTATCCGAGGAAAGAACAACGCTGCGGCGGTGAAGATGATATCTGCCAGGACAGCCACAAGCGTAAGCGGTATGGAAGGTAAGCGGATCAGGCCGACCAGAATCAGAACGACAAGACCTGCCTCCTTGATCAGCATGGCGTTCCCCAAACGGGAATATCCCCGCAACGAAGCGTACTGCGTCACCACATCTCCACTGCGCGTGATGGAGAATCCCAGTACGGAGAGTACGATCGCGGCACCAACCCACACGGCAACGATGCTGATGAAGCCAGGAATAGCCTCGGAAACGCTACGCATCGCCAGGATTGCCGCCAGCGAACCCATCGCTGACAGCACGGTGTCCAAAAGTGACCGACGGAGCAAGGTTTTTCTGCTTTGTGAAGTACTCATATTGACGAATCTTTCCACAAATTCCGGGCGCAAAGTTATGTGCCCTGCCTCAAAAATGCAAGCCGGCGGGAGATTTTTTTTATAGTAGCCTTAGGATTGACCGGTTGGCCAGGTCAATCTGCTGATGGTCCAGGGAGGCCAGGTAGATGGATGTCGTGCGTTCGGAGTCGTGCCCCAAACCTTCGCTGATTACGGCCAGCGGGATGTGTCGGCTATGGGCGATGCTTGCCCAGGAATGGCGCGCGACGTACATGGTCAGCGGGATTTTCATCCGGAGCTTGTATCCAATCAGGTGCAGATTGCGGTTCACGCGCGCGGACGCGTATTTATATTGATTGTAATCGGGCTGGTCGGGGTTCGTGATAATCGGCAGGAGATACTGTGTGGGGTTTGGACCCCAGCGGTCGACGATCTCCTGCATGCAGGGTTCCCATTGGACGAGCAACTGTTGTTTGGTCTTGCGCCGGCAATAGGTCAGCAGGCCTCCATGCAGATCTGCTTTGCGCAGGTAGGCCATGTCCACGAAGGACATCCCCCGTGTATAGAAACTGAAGAGGAACATGTCTCGTGCCCAGGCCTTGTCACCCTCGAGTTGCAGTGCCTTGAGTTTCTTGATCTCAAGGAGATGGACGGCACGCTTGACCGTCTTGTCCACGCCGGTATACGCGGACAGGAACGGATCTTCGCGGGGCCTTCGCGTCCCCAAGGCCTTGTGCCAGGCCGATCGGAGGCTGCGAAGATAAAAGGAAGTGCTGTTCCGCTTCAGGTTATTGTCAAGCATCCAACGTTCATATGAGAGAACAATCTGCGGGGTCAGGTCTGTCAGAGGTAGATCATCGTTATTCCTGAAGCGCATGAAATTGTTCAGCGCCGTGGTATAGATTTGTGATGTTCTGCGCTTCCCGCCAGCCTCTGCCAATGCTATCTGCTGCCGGATTACTTCCGTGAACATGGTGCTCTTTCTGCTCATCTCTTTCTCCATTCTTATCAAATCAGGCGTGAATATACAGTATTTTCTGAAACGAAAGGGGGTATGGATAAAATTAATATGTATAACTGTTTCATTAATCGCTTTATATGTGCTATATCTCTACCGAAGAGATGTATTTACGCAGATATTTGCGACATAAAGGTATGAATATTAATTCATAACGCAACACGTTAAAAGGTATTTTTTGACCGGAAACATGACGAGCAAAATGCGGACGGGAACACCTGAAACCCTGGCAGCCGATCGGCAGGAATGCTGGTTCGCGGCGCGCACGCGCTGCGGATCGGAGTTGTCTGTGGCCGGGCGGCTGGACCGTCTCGGTGTCGAGCGCTTCGTGCCCACGCAGGTCCGCCGCCGCTCCCGCGGCAACGCGACCTATGAGCGCGCGCTCATCCCCAGCCTGGTGTTCATCAAGGCCACCAAGCGGCAGGCCTGCGCCCTCGCCAACGAGGAGGCCCTCCCGGTCCGCTACCTCATCGACCCCGCTACGCGCTCGCTGCTCGTCGTCCCCGACAAGCAGCTGGAGGACTTCCGCCGCGTGCTCGACCTCTCCACCGACGAGGGTGGACTGGTCGACCGTCCGCTGGAGCTGGGCCAGCGTGTCCGCGTCATCAAGGGCGTGCTCGCCGGCGTCGAAGGCTTTGTCCTCGAGTTCCGGGGCCGCACCTACGTCGTCGTCAAGCTGCTCGACAGCTGGTTCGCCAAAGCCTCCGTG
>JAEEGG010010065.1_pt1 | contig 20991 bp, 19 predicted proteins | sample 9134161 | NCBI WGS metagenome assembly JAEEGG01 (sample SAMN16246543, study PRJNA631951) | gut metagenome | biome: gut microbiome; feature: rumen; material: CR-attached | host: Bos | place: Iran: Karaj | collected 2018-10 | reverse complement strand
ACCACTTCCATAAATTCCAAGCTGCTTTCAGAAGCAGGGATAACTGTCGGTGAAGACAATAAACTGTCCTTTGACCAGGATAAGCTTGACAAGGCAGATATTTCCGCCGTTAAGACACTTTTCAAAGGCTATGGCTCTTACGCTTCACAGCTTCTGAACAGGTCAAACGCTATTGCTTCCGCCGCAGGTCCTTCTGCCTACACCAGAACCGGAGGATACTCCTATTCCGGGTTAGGTCAGTCAAGTTTTAGTGTGTGGATGTAATCTTAACACTTGAATGTAAAAATCCCGTCCTCCGGTTTTTGCCCGGGACGGGATTTGTTTTATAAATATCAAAGCATTGGCTTCAGATATTCGCCTGTATATGATTTTTTGTTTTTTGCTATTGCTTCAGGAGTGCCCTCTGCTACGATCGTACCGCCTCTTGCACCTCCTTCAGGACCGATATCTATAATGTAATCAGCACTCTTTATCACGTCCAGATTATGCTCTATTACGACTACGGTATTGCCTCCGTCAGTCAGTCTCTGAAGTATTTCTATCAGTTTCTTTACATCATCAAAATGGAGTCCCGTAGTAGGCTCGTCAAGAATATATATGGTCTTACCGGTACTCCTCTTGCTAAGCTCTGTAGCCAGCTTGACACGCTGTGCTTCGCCTCCCGAGAGGGATGTGGAAGGATGTCCGAGTTTCAGGTATCCCAAACCCACTTCATTCAAGGTCTCTATTTTACGTTTGATCGAAGGTACATTTTCGAAGAATTTTACTGCCTCTTCGATGGGCATCTCAAGCACTTCGTAAATATTTTTGCCCCTGTATCTTACGTCCAGAGTATCCCTGTTATATCTCTTGCCCTGACAAACCTCGCAGGGTACATATATATCGGGCAGGAAATTCATCTCTATCTTTATGATACCGTCTCCCGAGCAGGCCTCACATCTTCCGCCTTTTACGTTAAAGCTGAAACGTCCCTTGGAATATCCTTTGGTTTTCGCATCTACTGTTGATGCAAACAGGTCTCTTATCAGATCAAAGGCTCCTGTATATGTTGCAGGGTTTGATCTGGGTGTTTTTCCGATAGGTGACTGGTCTATATCGATTACTTTATCAAGCTTCTCTATGCCTAATATATCATCGTGCGCTCCGGGAATTATGGTGCGGGCTCTGTTCAAGTCCCTGGCCAGTCTCTTATACAATATCTCCGTGATCAGTGAACTTTTTCCCGATCCCGAGACACCGGTAATGCATGTAAACACTCCGAGAGGAATATTTACATCTATGTTTTTCAGATTGTTTTCCCGTGCCCCTTTTACCGTGAGATATCCGTTAGGTTTTCTCCTCTTGTCAGGTACCGGTATCTTTAATTTTCCGCTAAGGTATGCGCCGGTGATGGATTTTTTATTCTTCGATATTTCATCTGCAGTGCCTATAGCTACTACTTCTCCACCATTGCTGCCTGCTCCCGGACCTATATCTATGATGCAGTCTGCTGCCCTCATTGTGTCTTCATCATGTTCGACAACTATAAGGGAATTACCCAGGTCTTTCAGGTCTTTTAACGCCTTTATGAGTTTACCGTTATCCCTCTGATGCAGTCCGATGCTGGGCTCATCCAGGATATAGGCTACTCCTACAAGACCGGAACCTATCTGTGTAGCCAATCTGATACGCTGTGCTTCACCGCCCGAAAGAGAGGCTGTGGCTCTGGACAAAGTCAGATAATCGAGTCCTACTTCGATCAGGAATCCGATACGTGCGTTTATTTCCTTTAATATCAATCCGCCGATTTTCTTCTGCATCTCTGTCAGTTCAAGTGCCTTCATAAATTTTGAAAGCTCAACTATGGACAGATTAGTAACCTCGGATATGTTTTTATCTCCGACAGTTACGGCAAGTGCCTCTTTTTTCAGCCTCTTACCCTTACAGGTCTCACATGGGATGATCTGCATGTACTGCTCATATTCCTGTCTGGCAGACTCCGAAGCTTCCCTGTATCTGCGTCTGATATTTCCCATGATACCGTCAAATGCAGTATCAAAGGTTCCTTCACTATGAGCACCCTTATAGTAAATATTTAATCTGTATCCATCCGTACCGTACAGTATAAGGTTTCTGTCCCGTTCACTCAATTTATTAAACGGCTTTGAAAGGTCTATCTTATATTCTTTTGCAAGTGCATCGAGTATCACACGTCCGTATGAGCTCTTGTCCGGGAGTGACTTCCAGCCGGGTATGGTTATGGCGTCCTTTTCTATGATGCTCATATTTTGATTCGGTATGATCAGATCCAGACTAAACTCCTGGCGTGATCCGAGGCCCGCACAATCCGGACAGGCACCAAAAGGGTTATTAAATGAAAATGTTCGTGGTTCAAATTCCTCAACACTTATACCACAGTCAGGACATGAGAAATTCTGACTGAGAGTGATTTCCGAGGGCAGTTCTGATTTGCTGCTGCTTGATTTTGTCTTTTCTTTGTCTCCTAGAGCATCCGCATTTCTCGGGCTCGTGCCCATAATCTCACATACAGTAAGCCCGCCGCCCAGCTTCAGACTGCTTTCCAGCGAATCTGAAAGTCTCTTTTCTATACCTTCCTTTACTACCAGTCTGTCGATGATCACAGAAATATTGTGCTTATTATTTTTTTCAAGCTTTATCTCTTCATTTAGATCATAAATATGTCCGTCTACCGACACTCTGACATAGCCGCTTCGTCTTGCCTGTTCAAATACCTTGGTATGTTCACCTTTTCGGCCTCTGACAACAGGGGATAAAAGCTGTATCCTGGTGCCTTCGGGCAGTGCCATGATCTCATCCACCATCTGGTCCACGGTCTGACGCTTTATCTCCTTCCCACAATTGGGGCAATGAGGTATCCCTATCCTTGCATAAAGCAGACGGAAATAGTCATATATTTCCGTAACCGTACCTACCGTGGAACGAGGGTTATGGTTTGTTGATTTCTGGTCTATGGATATAGCCGGTGGAAGACCCTCTATGGACTCAACATCAGGTTTTTCCATCATGCCCAGGAACTGACGGGCATATGAAGAGAGCGACTCCATATATCTCCTCTGTCCCTCCGCATATATCGTATCAAAAGCAAGTGAAGATTTACCGGAGCCCGAAAGTCCCGTGAGGACTACAAAGCTGTCACGGGGTATGTCCACACTCAGGTTTTTGAGGTTATTCTCCTTTGCTCCTCTGATTTTTATGTAATTTTTTACCATATCGTTTTTCATTTTTTTGTTTCCTGTTTCTGATTTTATTTCTCCGCCAGCTTGCGGCGTATTTCCATCATCTTGTCACGGAGTTCTGCTGCCTTTTCAAACTCGAGCTCAGCGGCGGCTTTCTGCATCTCCTTCATAAGCTTATCGGCTGCTGCCTCAAGCTCATGTACACTCATTGACTCCGGATCCTTCTTGATGCCATAGTAATCCTTATCCACTTTCTTGGATATACTGATAAGCTCTCTGACTTTTTTAACTATGGTCTTTGGCGTTATACCGTTTTTCTCGTTGTATTCTGACTGGATTTTCCTTCTTCTGTTGGTCTCATCTATGGCATTTTTCATAGAATCAGTCATGGTATCAGCATACATTACAACATGCCCGTGCTCGTTACGCGCTGCACGGCCTATGGTCTGTATGAGTGAAACCTCTGAACGCAGGAAACCTTCCTTGTCAGCATCAAGTATTGCCACAAGGCTGACCTCAGGGATATCAAGTCCTTCTCGTAAAAGGTTAATGCCGACCAGGACATCAAAAACATCCATTCTCATGTCCCTGATTATCTTTGAACGCTCCAATGTATCAACATCTGAATGCAGGTATTTTACTCTTATACCTGCCTGTCTGAGATATTCTGTCAGTTCTTCTGCCATCCTCTTGGTCAAAGTAGTAACAAGTACCTTGCCCGCAATCGGTTTCTCACCGTTTTCATCAGGTGTCTGTGCCTTTTTAATCTCTTTTCTTATCTCTGATATCAAGTCATCTATCTGACCCTCTGCCGGACGCACATCTACCTCGGGATCAAGCAACCCGGTAGGACGGATAACCTGCTCTGTACGGAGCAGCTCATGGTCTGCCTCATACTGTCCGGGAGTAGCCGATACAAACATCACCTGGTCAAGTCTTGCTTCAAACTCATCAAACTTTAACGGTCTGTTATCAAGTGCCGAAGGGAGTCTGAACCCATAGTCCACAAGCACCGTTTTTCTGGCTCTGTCTCCGTTGAACATACCTCTGAACTGTGGCATCGTCATATGTGACTCGTCTACTATCATCAGATAATCATCACCAAAGTGCTCGATAAGGGTATGCGGAGTTGCTCCCGCAGGCAGGCCTGCCAGATGCCTTGAATAATTCTCTATACCTGAACAGATGCCGGTCTCTCTCAGCATCTCTATATCAAAATTTGTCCTCTCGCTTATCCTCTGGGCTTCGAGAAGTTTTTCCCTGTCCTTGAAATACTTTACTCTCTCTACCAGCTCTGCCTCTATATTTGTGATGGCTTTTTTCATCCTGTCCTCAGGCACTACGTAGTGTGAAGCAGGGAAAAGCATCATATGCTCCAGTGTGGCTTTTACCTTGCCGGTCAGAGCCTCAGTCTGAGATATCCTGTCCACCTCGTCACCGAAAAACTCTATACGGTAGGCGTATTCATCTGACGCAATGGGATAAACCTCTACCACATCACCGTGTACCCTAAACGTTCCTCGGTGAAAATCTATCTCGTCCCTTATGTACTGCATGTCAACGAGCCGCCTGATCATATCATCCCTGTCCACCGTCATACCGGGGCGCAGAGACAGTGTCATCTCCGTATAGTCCTCCTGGGCCGCTATACCATATATACATGATACACTGGCCACTATTATGACATCGCGCCTCTCTGCAAGAGCTGCCGTAGCTGAGTGTCGCAATCTGTCTATCTCGTCGTTTATCGCAGAATCCTTTTCTATGTATGTATCAGTTGAAGGCACATATGCTTCAGGCTGATAATAATCATAATATGATACAAAATACTCCACCGCATTCTCAGGAAAAAACTCCTTAAATTCACCATAGAGCTGCGCTGCAAGTGTTTTATTATGTGCTATGACTATTGTGGGTTTATTGAGCGCCGCTATGACATTTGCCATGGTAAATGTCTTACCGGAGCCTGTGACTCCGAGCAGGGTTTCAAACTGATTTCCTTTTTTAAACCCGTCCACTAATGTCTTTATCGCCTCCGGCTGGTCGCCTGTCGGCTTAAAATCGCTGTGTAATACAAAATGATCCATCTTCTTACCCGGTAAATTAAAAGCGGAGATATACAAACTACATCGCCCGCTTTTTCTATAAAAAATTTATTTTGACTTTTCTGCTTTTTCTTTCTTTTTCTTAGACTTCTTTTCAACCTTTATTTCTTCGTTATTCTTTTTATCATTTTCTTCAGTCGAAGGATTCTCGCCGGTATTTTCCTCAGCTTTGCTCTTAGCCTCTTCCTCTGCTTTGCGTTTAGCTTCTTCCTCAGCCTTACGCTTTGCTTCTTCCTCTTCCTTGCGGCGTTTTTCTGCTTCTTCAGCCTCATAAACCGCTTTAAGTCCGTTCTTTACCTGAAGCGCTTCGTCATGGGATAACAGTTTATTATGATCAACAACAATTATTATACGTCCATGGTGACTGCAGGCTCCCGAAACATAGGCTGATTTTCCTGAATTAACTATAATGGGGATAGTCTGGAATTCACCCTCGACAAGCTGGTCTATCTCGACAACCTTATCAACCCTGAATGCCATTGTCCCGTTTTCGGTACGCAGGTAAATCAACTGGCTTAATACCGGCTCTTCACTCCTGTCTATGCCGAGCAAGGTACGCAGTCTCACTATCGGAACCCATTCTCCCCTGAATTTTCTGATGCCTTCAACAAAATCGGGAGCACCCCCGAGTACCATCTCTGCTTTTCCGTTTTCTATACTGCGGACACACATACTATCCATACTGAAGAACTGTCCGTCAATATCACAAATAACCTGTTTGTTCATTCCGGTTCCTCCATCAGCTAAAGTCCACAAGGTTGTTTATCTGAGACTATTACTCGGTCAGGTCTCCTCCCTTATAAGGAGGACAGCCCTGCTTGAGCCACTTTAAGTATCCGTTGATAAACAAATCTATACCGCCGTTTAATACCGCATCTGCATTAGCCGTACTGACACCTGTACGAAGATCTTTTATCATCTTATAAGGCTGTAAGAAATATGATCTTATCTGGCTGCCGAAGTTGTTATCCTTTACTTCGCCACGGATATCGGCTGTCTTATCCAGATTTTCCTGCTGCTTTAAGATAAGGAGCTTTGACTTTAATATCTGCATAGCCTTATCCTTGTTCTGGTACTGTGAACGCTCATTCTGACATGATACAACGATACCTGTCGGGAAGTGGGTGATACGGATAGCAGATGAAGTCTTGTTGACCTTCTGTCCGCCGGCACCCGATGAACGGAATATATCTATACGGATATCATCATCAGGGATATCTATATCCAGATCCTCTTCTATATCAGGCATTACATCACAGGATACAAATGAAGTCTGGCGCTTTGCCTGGGCATTGAAAGGAGAAATACGTACAAGTCTATGTACACCATGCTCGCTCTTTAAATGTCCATATGCATTCATTCCGTTTATCTGTAATGTCACTGACTTATAACCTGCTTCATCACCCTCCAAGAAATCAAGCAGTTCAAGCGAAAAGCCCTTGGACTGTGCCCACATAGAATACATTCTGTAAAGCATGCTGCACCAGTCGCATGCCTCTGTTCCGCCTGCTCCGGCATGTAAGGTTACAATAGCGTTGTTCTTGTCAAACTCACCATCCAGTAGCGTTGCAAGTCTTACCTCTTCAAAGTTGTTGGTAAATTTCTCAAACTCTGCCTGTACCTCAGGTACCATGGACTCATCGTTTTCTTCATTTACCATATCGATAAGATCATAAAGATCCTTGAACTGGGTCTCTAAGTCCCTGTACTCCTGGATGGTATCCTTGAGGTTTTTGAGCTCCTTCATATAGTTCTGAGCCTTGTCAGCATCATTCCAGAAGCCTTCTTCTTCCATGATGCCTTCTATTTCCTCAACCCTGAAGGACTTCTTCTCGAGGTCGAGTGACTCACCGACTTCCTTTAAGGGTGCTGTATATTGATTTAATTCGTATTTTACCTGATCTAATGCTACCATTTCATCCTCTTATTTTTTATCAATTCTCAAACTTACCTGAGGCCTTACAGCAGAATTTATACTTCTTTCCGCTTCCGCAAGGGCAGGGATCATTGGGCATGATCTTCTTTGCGATTCGGCGCTTAGGTGCATTTGCCACGGATTCATCCTTGTTGGTACCTGACTCCTTAGCTACCTGCTCACGTTCTACTTTACGCTCTACCTGAACCCTCAGCAGCATTCTAACTGTATCTTCAGCTATGCCGTCCGTCATCTCCTGGAACATATCAAAGCCCTGGAGCTTGTATGAGTCAATAGGATTACGCTGAGCATATGACTGGAGACCGATGCTCTGGCGCAGCTGATCCATATCGTCGATGTGGTTCATCCACCTGGTATCAATAGCCTTCAGCAGGACGATACGTTCTACCTCACGGAACTCTTCAGGCACATTGAATTCTGCTTCCTTTGCTTCATATAATTCAAGTGCACGGTTCTGTATTCTCTCTTCAAGTTCCTTCTTCTTTATCTTCTTAAGCTCATCCTCAGATAGAACTATATGCTCCATAGGGATAATGGGAAGTATCATGTCATTGAGTGACTTCATATCCCATTCCTCGGGTACCTGATCATCACTGATGCAGGCATTTACACAGCCGTCCACAGTATCGTTAAGCATTCTGAGAATCGTGTCACGCATGTTTTCTCCGTCGAGTACACGCATTCTTTCAGCGTAGATGATCTCACGCTGTTCGTTATTTACCTCATCGTACTCAAGGATATTCTTTCTGATACCGAAGTTGTTATTTTCTATCTTCTTCTGAGCACGCTCGATAGCGTTTGTCAGCATCTTATGATGTATTTCCTGACCATGCTGTACACCTAAGGTCTTAAATACTGACATCATCCTCTCGGAACCGAAGAGACGCATCAGGTCATCCTCAAGGGATATAAAGAACTTGGACTCACCCGGATCACCCTGACGTCCTGAACGTCCGCGCAGCTGGTTATCGATACGACGGGACTCATGACGCTCTGTACCTATGATTCTTAACCCGCCTGCTGCCTTTACCTTTTCAACCTCTGCATTGTAAGCGGCCTCATCCATGCCCTCGTCAAATGTTCCGCCGAGCTTGATATCGGTACCACGGCCTGCCATGTTGGTAGCTATGGTAACGGCACCATATCGTCCGGCTTCCGCTACTATCTGAGCTTCCATCTCATGGAACTTTGCATTTAAGACATTATGCTTGATATTTCTCTTTTTTAAGTATGAACTGATCTCTTCAGAGGATTCGATAGTGATGGTACCTACCAGTACGGGCTGTCCCTTCTGATGTGCCTCTACTATCGCATCAATGATAGCCTCAATTTTCTCCTGATGAGTACAGTATACGGCATCCTCATAGTCTATACGGATAACAGGCTTGTTCGGAGGGATGGTAACAACATCCATGCCGTAGATCTCACGGAATTCCTTGTCCTCTGTGATAGCTGTACCGGTCATACCGCACTTCTTATGATATTTATTGAAGTAGTTCTGGAGTGTAATGGTAGCAAGGGTCTTTGACTCCCTGTTAACCTTTACATGTTCTTTTGCTTCTATCGCCTGATGGAGACCGTCCGAATAACGTCTGCCGGGCAGGATACGTCCGGTAAAGTCATCTACGATAAGTACTTCATTATCCTTTACTACGTAATCTTTATCCTTAAACATAAGGTAATGAGCCTTTAATGCCAGGATGATATTATGCTGGATCTCAAGGTTTTCTACATCTGCAAAGTTGTCCAGATGGAAGAACTGCTCTACCTTTGCAACACCCTGCGCTGTAAGGTTTACGGCTTTTTCCTTTTCGTTTACTACGAAATCACCTGTTTCCTCGGGCTCTTCACCGCCGAACTTTGCTGCCATAACAGTTTCCATCTTACTGAGCTCTTTTTCGGTACCCTTCTGCATCTGACATGCCAGGATATCACACATCTCGTAAAGCTTTGTGGATTTGCCGGAAGGTCCCGATATGATAAGAGGAGTACGTGCCTCATCTATCAAACAGGAGTCAACCTCGTCGATAACGGCGAAGTGAAGCTTACGCTGAACCATCTGCTCCTTATACACTACTCTGTTGTCACGGAGGTAGTCAAAACCAAATTCATTGTTTGTACCATAGGTGATGTCGCAATTATATGCCTCACGTCTCTCATCATTGTCCATGGTGTTGAGAATGTAACCGCATGTAAGTCCCATGAACTCATAGATATGACCCATGTTCTCGGCATCACGCTTTGCCAGGTAATCATTTACTGTTACTACATGGACGCCTTCGCCCTCAAGTGCATTGAGGTATATAGCCAGTGAAGATGTAAGTGTTTTTCCTTCACCGGTAAACATCTCGGAGATACGTCCCTGTGAAAGTACAATAGCACCAAGGAGCTGTACATGGAATGCTCTCTGATGTAATGTCCTCACACCGGCCTCTCTTGCTGCTGCAAATGCCTCAGGCAGTATATCGTCCAGAGTCTCCCCGCCCGCAAGTCTCTCCTTGAACTGACGGGTCATGTCCCTCAGCTCTTCATCCGACTTGGCCTGCATGGTAGGCTCCAAATCCTCTATTTTCTGTGCAATAGGCTCAATTCTCTTTATCTCACGCTCGCTGCGTGTCTTAAAGATCCTGCGCCATAAACTCTTTTTTGCCATTTCTTCAGTCCTCTTTTTTCCTTTGTTTTCCAATTTCAAACCATAGTAAACTATCATAGTATTCTACCATCATTTGTCAAACTTGTCAAACAAATTTATGTGGGTATAACAACATAAAAAAATACATTGTAAACTAATATCCTTTGTGGTACGATAGTGTGGATGAATACTCTAAGAAGTATAAGGAGACTATTTATGCGACTTAATGAGAATACAACTATCGGAGAGCTTCTTGATGCAGCGCCCGAAGCAAAGGATATTTTGGCAAATATGGGGATGCATTGCAGCAGCTGTCCTACGGCAAGACGTGAGAGCCTGGCCCAGGCGGCTGAAGTACACGGCATGGATATAGATGACCTGCTTGAGGATTTAAAGGGCTTTTTGGAGGGATAAATGAAGGATAAGAAAGATTCCCAGCTAAAGGTATTAAAGAAGGTATTTCCCTTCATTAAGCCTTACAGAGGATATTTCGCCCTTACTATAATGCTGGCATTGTTTTCGGTAATATCAGCGCTTTATCTGCCAATCCTTACAGGTGATGCGGTTGACCTGATAAAGAAGCTGGCTGATGGCGGCGAAACAATAGGCGAAATATTTGTCCAATATACATCTGCTGACTTTTGGAGTGATTTTAAAAAAGTGCTTATTACCATGGCGGTAGTCATACTTATTGGAGCATTGGCTCAATGGGTTATGACTATGGTAAATAATAAGATAGTATTTTCTGTAACCGCTGATGTCAGAAGAAAAGCCTTTAAACAGATACAGAAACTACCGTTGAGTTATCTTGACAAAACATCTTCGGGAGATATGGTCAGCCGTATGATAGCGGATGTCGACCAGTTTGCAGACGGACTGCTGATAGGATTTACACAACTTTTTACAGGCATTATCACGATTCTCGGAACCCTTATATTTATGTTTGCTGAGAATGTAATGATAGCACTCGTAGTATTCCTTGTTACACCTCTTTCACTGTTCGTTTCTTCATTCATTGCCAGAAAAACATACGGTATGTTTAAACTTCAGACCAAAACCCGTGGTGAGCAGACAGCACTGATAAATGAAATGATAACAAACCAAAAGGTTGTACAGTCGTTCAATCGTGAAGAAGCTACAATAGCTCAGTTTGATGAAGTAAATGAGAGGTTAAAGAAGTGTTCCTTAAGAGCCACTTTCTTTTCATCACTTGTTAATCCGTCTACCAGAGTGGTCAACAATATAGTATACGCCGGTGTAGCTCTGACAGGCGGTCTGTCAGTTATAAAAGGAGCATTGACCATAGGTCAGCTTACGATTTTCCTATCTTATGCCAACCAGTACACAAAGCCGTTCAATGAAATATCCGGAGTTATCACAGAACTTCAAAATGCTTTGGCATGTGCTGACAGGACCTTCAGTATCATCGAGGCTGAACCTGAGGTGCCTGATGCAGAGGACGCTGCAGAGTTAAAGGATGCTCAGGGTGTAGTAGATATATCGAATGTAAGTTTTTCGTATGTACCTGAGAAGAAGCTTATCGAAGGTCTGAATCTCCACGTTGATCCCGGTCAGAGGATAGCTATTGTAGGACCTACCGGATGCGGAAAGACCACTTTGATAAACCTCATCATGCGATTTTATGATGTTAATGCCGGCGAGATCAGTGTTGATGGACATCATATAAAGAAACTCACCAGACATTCCTTAAGACGTAACTACGGTATGGTACTCCAGGATACATGGCTCAAGAAAGGTACAATAAGAGACAATATCATAGTGGGCAAACCTGATGCTACCGATGAAGAGATAATAGCAGCAGCAAAAAAATCACATGCACATAGCTTTATCAGGCGTCTACCACAGGGATATGATACCGTTATAGCAGAAGACGGCGGATCGCTCTCAGGCGGTCAGAAACAGCTCCTGTGTATCACAAGAGTCATGCTTTCGTTGCCTCCTATGCTGATCCTCGATGAAGCAACTTCGTCCATTGATACCAGAACTGAGTTAAAGATCAGAAAGGCCTTTGATACAATGATGGAAGGCCGAACCAGTTTCGTAGTAGCACACAGATTATCTACTATCAAGAATGCAGATGTCATCCTGGTCATGAAGGACGGACATGTCATAGAGCAGGGTAACCATGATACGCTTCTTTCTAAGGGCGGATTCTATGCAAACCTCTATAATAGTCAGTTTTCAGCGTAAATAAAAGGCTTCCGGAGAAGTCCCCGAACGATAAGTGCCCTCGAAAACGCTTCGCGTTTCCTCGGTTACGGCATTCGTTGAATGCCGTAACACGCAATAAAAAAGCCGTCTGCAAGCGAGCTTGCAACGGCTTTTTATAATGCGTTTATCGCACTTATCTCATTTTTCGAAAATTATTCGATGATATTTATTTTAGCCCCTGCTAAATACCAGCATATCATTGCATATCATCCTGTTTATCGGCTTTTCGTCTTGCAAATCACTGAAATCTCTTGCCTGTCATATTTGAACAATTATAGTACAAATGTATGACCAGACAATTTTGTTGTACCAAAATTTTCATAGGTCAAGATCCCGTCAGAACCTTTTCCTAGAAGACTATATTGTTATTAAGCAACTCAAAAACTTCCATTTTTTTGCTTTCGGTGACATCTGCGTATACATCCAAAGTGGTCTGTATCCTCTTATGTCCCATGGTAGACTGAACTACCTTGATATTTATGTCGTTTTCACAAAGCCTCGTGCAAAAACTATGCCTTGTAATATGGCAGCTGAATCTGGGTAAGATTACCGGCTCCCTGTTGGCCTCCTCAGCTTCTTTAATCTCTTTCAGATTGTAATGGTCTACAACCTTCCTGATGAAGCGGTCCAGACTGTTGTGATTATGGAGCATCCTGTACTTATTGCAGAAAATAAAGCCACTCATACCATCAATCTCAACAATCGGATAGTGTCCGGACTTGTCCTGATCCTGCTTCTCCTTAAGCAATGCTTCCTTTACCTTGTCAAGCATCGGAATAGTGCGGATACCGGCCACTGTTTTAGGAAGCGATACTCTGAACTCAGCCCTTCCATTACTTTCAACCCTGCGATAATATGAAATCGCATGGTTAATGCTGATGACCGACTTGTCAAAGTCCACATCACACCATCTAAGTCCGATAAGCTCGCCTACCCTCACTCCTGTACCGAACATGACAACGAAGAAATTTTTATACCCTTCATACTCCGGATTGTCAAGTTCCTTCAAGAATATCCTCTGAGCTTCCAAGGTAAGTGCATGTCTGGGTTTAGGTGGAGCCGCGTGTTTTTTTACTTCCGTCATAACACCGTTAGAAGGATTGCTCTTTAAAACGTTATCCCTCACTGCAAGGTCAAGTGCAGGATGAATAAGCCGATGAACCGATGCCACCATTCCTATCTGTAAGCCGTTCTCCAATAAGCCATTATAAAAAGCAAGCACATCAGAATACCTGATTTCAGATATTTTTTTCTTTCCGAAACCATTTCTCACATAATGATCATAGGTGTAGGTATAATTCCCCTTGGTGGAGCTTCGTAATCCCTGCTTATTGGCAAAATACCTGTCATAAACATAATTCAGATCAGGATTTGCGACAGGATAGGTTTCGAGCCGGTCAAGCCTGTTCCTGACAAGCTCTTCTTCCTTTTTTCTCAGCTCTGCCAGATCCTTTGCATACAAAAACTTCCTTTTGCCCCAAAGATCAGTGTAATAGAAGCAGAAAAGCGATTTTTTCTTAATATAGGATTCGCCACGGTGCAACACCCGTCCCCTGCCATCTTTTCTAATTTTCTTCATTTTAACTCCCTTCCTGATAAAATCGGGAAAAGAGACTGACAAGGCTTACAACGTACTTTCAAGCATCATTTCAATGCTTTTTCTGAACACTTGTGCAACTGTAAGGTTGTCCTTAACCGCCATATCTTTGAGAGTAAAATACTCTTTCTCGGTGAGACGTAAAGCCACTCTATATTCTTTTGGATTATCAGATTTTGGACGACCTGTCCTAGCCATACACATCCCCCCCTTCGGAACAACCTTTTCTTAAGTATAATTTTTGTTCGTCATAAAGTCAAGCCTTTTTTGGAAAAATCATGAATTTTTTACAATCAAGAAATACCCATTCCGCAGTCTCTTAGTCCTAATCTACTTTACAATATTTCAGAAACTCGTTAACATCCTTTATAGATACCAACACCCTGCCACCGTACTGTACCTTTGCCTTGGCATCCCTGGCCAGATCAAAAAACTTTCTCTCACTCAGGCTGTACAGTATCGCACCTTCCTTATAGCTCACATACTCCCTGTCGGGGAAATGCATTCTCAATACTACATCATCAAAGATGTGCCTGGGTACCTGGACTATTACTCCGTTATCAAGATAGCAGTCAACCTTCTTCTCACTATCACCGGATCTCTTCATCCTGTCACGCTCCTCTCGCTGAATTTTTTTTTTGGTACAGAAACATCTGCCCATCACTTTCCACCTATCCTATTCATATAGGTAGAAACTGATCAGCAGGGTACCCATATATAATAGGAATAACGCTGTCTAAAATATAAAAAAATACCTTGCACCGGTACCAGGTTCGTACCACATGGGTGTTCCACCCGCCTCCACGGCCCCCATCCCTAAAGGGGAAGTATCATTATAAAGAGCAGCATCATAGTCCTAAGGCTCCACAGCCTTATTTTGTACGGATATCCGACGCTCCGGCACCATAAGAGGAACCCGCTTTCTTCCTATATAAATGGTGTCATTATGGCGTACCCGTATCACGACTCACTGCCCCCTGCGTTATGCAAGGTATAATATTCAATTGTCAATGTGCGATTGGCTCACGAATGAGCCGTTTTTTGAATAAACCTGTCTGAGCTTTGTCAGCCTTAAAAGCACACAAACACAAGGCACTGTTAGAGCCTCTTTTGTACGCTTTATACGACTCACAAAAAATGACAGAGTAATACACAGTGTTTGCTATTGTAATACTGTTAATCAGTTACTATTTCCTTTTTTTAGTCTTAAACTTCTGCTGCATGATCACTGCAAATCGTACCCATGCTTCCTGCTTGAGGTTTTCCATATCTAACCTTTGAGGGTTCAGCTTAAACCCAAGCGCCTTTCCAACAAAGCACCTATGAAGATAGTTTGCATATCTGTTCATAACTATTTCATAAGCCTTGTTGTCACCTTCAGTAAAACGTCTGATGACTTCACGGCTTATAAAATCATAATTGTCATAATCCCTTTGCATTTCTATCCTCCAGAATGAACTTTTTTAGCCTCTTGATTGACCTTGACTTGCGGTTATAAACTGCATCAACATTCAGTTCCACAATATCCGCTATCTCTTCCGGCCTTAACCCCACGAAATAATACAGAACGATGATCTCTCGATTTTTCCTGTTGAGCCTTTTTAACGCCTTCGCCAGCCCCTCATCCTTCAGATAAATCCTGTTTTTCCCACTTCTAACCATAGTGGCATCCATGTCACAGTAAAAATCATCACAGCTGGGTTCCTCTAAAAGGTCTGCCAGGTAAACAATGCTGAGATTATGTTCATTCCCTCTTGCCAAATCACGAAGAATAGTTCCAACAACATATTCCAGTACTGCCTTAACATATGTGTCAAACTCTATCTGTATCGGATAAATCTTATTGTTTTTTCCCATCGGTGTTTTTCTCCAATCCGCAAACACCGATGCAATACCCTGTCATTAATAACAACTGACCAAAAAAATTGATTTCTATCATGGGACATGGTCGTTTTTTCACATTTAATAAAATTTTAATAATTTGCCGTACACGTTTTCACATACTCCCTTGATAAAAACCTCATCATTTCCACCTCCATAAAGTAAATTCTCAAAAAAAGTTCAAATGTCCCCAAAAAAATGAAAGAAATAAAAAAGGACACCCAAGGATCTATCCCTAAGTGTCCTTACGCCCATCTATTCAATTTAAGCCCATTTTCCCCCTGTAAACCGGAATTCAAAGTTTCCGGGAGCCATATTCGTAAGTGTTTATATCGTTCTCCTTTCAGCGTACAGCACCTCATACCATGCCTCCTGCACTATTACCATGTCATCCTTGACACTCCTTGTGTGCTTCCTGATAGACTTACCGCTGCCAGATGCAGCTATATTATTTCCATCATTCAACTCATTTTCAGTTACTTCAATCTGTGAAATTACACCTTCTCCTGTTAACACTTTTCTTCATTCCTCCTTCTTTAGGTCTTGTTTCAAAAGGCCAGTTTTTCCATCATAACCCCATTATCGCATATTATGTATCCAAAAAACAGGACTTACACCAAGTTTCTGCACCCTTTTTGTCGCTCATAATCAGCACCCATAATCAGTTTTATATCCTACTACTCCCTTATTCTCGACTCCAAAAAAAATAAAGGCAAAGCCACTATCAGTTTCGCCTTTCATAACTACTTTTTCCTTCACTTATCCAGTCCTAAACCCATACTCCCGTTCCACTGCCGGAAGCGTTTTAACATCCATGTTGTCAATCCGGACAAACGTTCCCTTCTCAATAGCCATGATCACCTTATCTATATTTTCTTCCTCACCCTGGATCTCCATGCTAACGGATCCGTCCCATTCGTTCTTTGCCCAGCCTGTGCAAGAGAAATGTTCATCAGCATTCCTTGCCCTCCATCTGAAGCCTACCCCCTGTACCGAGCCATAAAATATTATGTGCTTACGAACCATCTTACCGGTCTCCCTTATCCCTGTCCTTTGCCAAGAGCCATGCCATCACATGAACTGCCTGCTGGAATCTGCCGGAACGGATCAGTTCCTCAATCTCGTCAGCGGTCAGTTTCTTCACATTAAGGTACTCTGTATCGTCAAGGTGCTGGTCCCCTGCCTTCCTGCAGTTCTTTGCCATAAACACATAAGCATAATTATCCGATATAGTAGCATTTGAAGGAACCGTAATCAGGTGCGTCCAGTCATTCGACTCATACCCGGTTTCTTCCCTCAGCTCTCTTCTGGCACAGTCAAGTGCAGCTTCAGCAGCATCCCTGTTTCCATACTCCCTGCCATCGGTACGCTCTATCCCTCCTGCCGGGAACTCTGTAGTCACTTCCTTGATGCCCTGGCGGAACTGTCTTACACAGAGATAATTGCCATCTTCATCCGATGCAACTATCACAGTATAATCACGTCGGCTATAGCTGTAATACGGTGAGAATACCCTGCCGTCCGGATACCTGTAGGTTGACTTCCGGAAGTCAATCCACTCGTCCTCAACTATGTGCTCCGTCTCTATCTCTTCCCAAGCAAGTTCTTTATCGTCCATATATATGATCTCCGTTTCTACCTATTATATATAGTATATCAAATCCGCATAGGGTTAGTTTATCACATTGGCAGATTTTCTGCCATAACTTTTCAGCCTTTCGGTCAAAATTTCTTCTTGCCTTTTCCCCCACCGTCTGCTACAATACTTCTCGAATAAACCTATCCTAAACAAACACATAAACTGTTATGGTTCTCTTAACCGGAGAGCCTTAGCAGTTTTTTTTGTTTTTCCCCTACTCGTGTCGGCCCGGATCCATGATGATTTTCACCAGTGGCTTTAATGCCGGAACCGGCATCTTGAGACTTGCCCTGCCGCCCTATGGCGGCAAAGTCTCGCAAGCCCCGCAGGGTGCTTGCTGTCAGTTAGCAAGCACTGCCAGGTTGGACAACCTCGGCCCCGAAACGTGAAATTTTGACCAGTCAAAATTCCGCCGTTTCTGCTTGTAGGGGAAGTATCCCCTAGCCCCACTTTTTATGTTTCAGCTACTGCCTGAAAAATCCAGTCAACCACTACCCATGTTTCTTAAAAATTGACAATAAAATACATCTCTAAAACACTTATAAGGAAGGAATTACGATATGAAGAACTTAAGAAGGAAGCACAGTTTGCACCTATACTTAGATGACGATGAACTTGAGATACTTGAAGGGAAATGCAGGCTCGCAAACATCAAGAACAAATCAGAATATGTCCGCCGCATGATAGTCGATGGCTACATCCTGGAAGTCAACTTCTCGGAGCTTAAGGAATACAACTTCCTGCTCAGCAAGGTATCGACAAATGTGAACCAGATAGCCCACCGCATCAACGAAACCAGGAGCATTTTTAAGACCGACATAGACGAATTAAAAAAGGAGATAGATAAGATATGGCAGTTACAAAGATCCATGGTATCAAAACTACCCTGGGCCAAGCAATAAAGTATATCTGCAATGAGCAGAAAACCGACGAAAAAGTACTGATATCCTCTTTCGACTGTTCCCCTCAAATAGCGGATCTTGAGTTTAAGTTCCTACTCAAAAAGAACAAAAGCGGCAGCCCGAATCAGGCATTCCACCTGATACAGTCCTTTGCTCCCGGAGAAGTCACAGGAGAAGAAGCACACTGTATCAGCCAGCAGCTTGCCGATGAAGTGCTGCAGGGAAAATACCCCTATGTACTGGCAACGCATATCGACCGGAACCATATCCACTCGCACATCATCTTCTGTGCCGTAAACAGCGTGGACTACTCCAAGTATCATGACTGTAAAAAGACCTACTATAAGATCAGAAATACCAGTGACCGGCTCTGTGCCGAGCATGGCAAATCCGTCATAAAAGACTTCAAGGAAGCTGGCAAAACCTACCACGAATGGTATCATTACAAGAAAGGGGATTCCTGGAAAGCCCAGGTCAAGAAAGATATCAATGAGTGTGTAAAGAAGGCTCTCTCCTATGAAGAATTCCTACGTTTAATGAGGGATAAAGGCTATGAGATAAACGGTGAAACCCTCGGAGAAGGATCCGCCAAATACATCTCCTTCCGTCCCTTCGGCAAGGACCGTTTTGTGAGAGGCCGGGCGAACACTTTAGGTGCAGAATATACAAAAGAACGGATCTGGGAACGCATCGAAGAAAAGACAAGGCTCCGTGCTGAAAAGATGCTCAACACCAGTACATCATCCGGTACCGGAAACGCATATAACAGAGGTGACAGCTATCACGGAATCAGCACTGATTACATTGATACTAATACGGAAAAAATGAAAGCAAATCCTGCCCTGGAGAAATGGGCAGATAAGAATAACCTCAAGACGTTTGCTTCCGTATATGCAGAGTTCGGCAGAGAAAATATCCAGTCAAAAACAGGACGTGCCAACCACATCGCAGAGCTTCAGAAGCAGATTGCCCACGAGAAGAAATCCATCAATACTATTGACAAAGAAATCAAGCAGTTTGATGAGATTCTCCGCTATGCTAAGTTCTATGTTGATAATAAAAAGATTTATAATAACTACGAGAATTCCAAAGATCAGGAAAGATATTATCGTAACCATTACACAGAAATCGAACTGTTCAAAGCATCAAAGAACTGGCTCAAAAACTCCGGTATAGATCCCGCCACTCTGAAAATCAAAGAGATAGAGGAACATTACCAAAAGCTGATAGCTGACAAGAACACTCTCACCGCCTCTTACAAGGCTAAAGAGCAAGAAATCGAGCAGCTCAAAAAGGCAGAAGAAAATCTCTATAAGTTCCTTGATGAACCCAGAAAGGATAGGCCGGTTTCGGCAAAGAAAAGAGATAGAAATATATCTTTATGAAATAACTAAATCTTTATAACTACGAAACGGCTACTGAAAGTTTTTTCATCAGCAGCCGTCTTTTTATGCATACTTTACTATAACCTGCAATTAACAATATGTATTATAATAAGTACCTTGATATTGCATTTTACATGGTTTATCATTCTATTTTCTTCTTATCTTGATATTTTTTCTTCTCTTTCTGAAGTTCCACCTTAAACTTTTCAATGTGATCTTCACTGGCTCCAGTTTCATAAAGTCTGCGAACAATATTTTGAATCCGACACGAGTTGGTATGGAACTCCCGTTCAATTGGGTCATTGCGTCTTTTAACTGTTTGTCGAAAATTGGCACCAATTTCACTACATGCCTTTTCAGGATTCTGTGGAGAAGGTGCTGGACAATATATACTATCACTCCGTTTTGGAGGGATGAAATATCTGCCACAATTTTTACAAATTTTAAGGAGTTTATTTTCCTTCTTCATACGACAGTACTCAAAGGTAAGTAGTTGTAGAAAGCTTTTAATTTGCACCGTATCAACCACAATGTTTCCGTTCTTGTGACGAACGCTACACTTACGCATATAAAGGTCAGACAATTCTTGTGCTGATGAAATAAAGTTATTAGCAATATCCTCCTGAAATTCATCAGCCATACCGCTGTTATATGCTGCGATAGCATCCACATACATTGAAAACACTTCTATATGAGAAACGTATTCTTCATAGCACTTTGAGAAAAAGTTACCAACACAATCATATGATTCTGATTTGCCAGCAACATCATGTATAACCTCGTTGAAACAGCTACGAAACAGCTCCGTTGCCACAGGAAAATCCTCGTCTTCGATTGTTCCATAAAGCCATTTGAAACCTTCTGTTACATTTTCAATAGACGCTTCAGCATAATAACCAGGAAAGGCCTTGATCATATTGACAACCTTTGTTGTAACCATAAAAATTGCATCATCCTTAATCAACTCAAAAAGCATCCCCCCTGACTGATAATAGGCTCGCTTACCATGGGGCAAAAATACGACGTTTTTAAAGTTCTTCCTGTTTTCGAAATACACTAGTATTCCGCTTCCAATTTCGTTCATATTAATCTCCATTTCAAATGTATTTAGCCGGCCTGCCATGTTACGTATTATATCAGAATGAGATTGCAAAATCAATCTTCTTTAACAAATCTGTTAGCCATCGATAAAACCCTTTTTATCACTTTTTCATCCCAAATTTTTAGCGTTATGTTATGTTAACATTTTTGTTATATGAATAGTATAAAAACTTATCAGTTTACCAACAATAAAATCAAGACTTTATTGATGATTGGATGGACTACTATAACAATGAACGATACCAATGGGATCTGGCAAAACTATCCCCGATAGAATACTATCAGTACTGTGTTACAGGCATTTACCCACTATAAACAAACAAGCTCATATATGGTGGTTCCATATATGAGCTCAAGGTTTACCTGAGTGTCCAAAATCAGGGT
>JAEEGG010010063.1_pt1 | contig 20995 bp, 17 predicted proteins | sample 9134161 | NCBI WGS metagenome assembly JAEEGG01 (sample SAMN16246543, study PRJNA631951) | gut metagenome | biome: gut microbiome; feature: rumen; material: CR-attached | host: Bos | place: Iran: Karaj | collected 2018-10 | reverse complement strand
CTCAGGCATGGCCGCTCCTGGGAGCGTTATGCCATGGTGAAGGGCCGGGTGCTGGGGGATGCCACTCCGGCGGGAGAGGAGCTCTGGGATATGCTCCGCCCCTTTGTTTACCGGAGATACCTGGATTTCGGGGCCATTGAGGCTCTTCGGAAGATGAAGTCCCTCATCGAGGCCGAGGTGCGGAGGCGGCATCTTTTTGGCAATTTCAAGCTGGGGGAGGGCGGCATTCGCGAGGTGGAGTTCGTCGCTCAGGTATTTCAGCTGATGCGGGGCGGCCGGATCAAGGATCTCCAGGAAAGAAACCTCCTTAAGGTTCTTAAAGCCTTAAGAGAGTGCGGCTGCATTGATGACAAATCCTTAAGAGCCCTCAGCGAGTCTTACATATTTCTCCGCAGAACGGAAAACCTCCTTCAGGAGATCCGCGATGAACAGACCCAGACTTTGCCTCAGAATACCCTGGATCAGGCCCGGCTTCATCTTACCATGGGCTTTGACACCTATGAAGCCTTTACCGACAAGCTTCGGGAGGTGATGCAGACGGTGCATCGGGAGTTTTCAGCCATAATTACCGACCCCGCGGAGGAGAAGGACGAAGAGGATCCGGTATTCATGGATCTCTGGCTGGTCACTCTGGCTCCTGATGAAATGGAGGAGCTTCTGGAGAAAACCTTCAGGGACAAGGCAGATATTCCGGGACTGGCCCGGGAAATCATCAGCCTTAAAAACGATCTCAAAAACCGCATTATCGGTCCTAACGGCCGGGAAATCCTGAATAAGCTCATGCCGTATTTTCTGGGGCAGCTGGCCCTGTTTGAAGAAGATGCGCTCCCCACCTTCAAAAGAATCTCCCGTCTTATCTGGTGCATCAGTCAGCGCACCACCTACATGCAGCTCCTTCTGGAAAACAACGGCGTGGCGGAGCAGGTGCTGAAGCTCTGTCATGAAAGCGAGCTCATTTCCGAGCAGATTACCGAGCATCCCATTCTTCTGGATGAACTTCTGATCCCGGAAAACCTTTACCGGCCGGTGAACCCGCTGGAGTACGACAAGGAGCTCCGGGAGTTCCTGCTCCGTATTGAAAATGATGATCTGGAGCAGCAGATGGAGGCTCTGAGACAGTTTAAGCTGATTCAGCTCCTCCGGATCTGCGCGGCGGATCTGGCCGGAGCACTGCCCCTGATGAAGGTCAGCGACTATCTCACCTATCTGGCGCAGGCCATCCTTAAGGAGGTGGTGAATCTGGCCTGGAATCAGGTTACCGACAAGTACGGCGAACCCAGCAATGCCCGCATCAAGGGGGATCGCGGCTTCATGGTGGTGGCCTACGGCAAGCTGGGGGGCATTGAGCTGGGGTACGGCAGCGACCTGGATCTGGTGTTCATGTCCGACAGCTCTCTGGACGGGGAGACCTACGGCGGCAAGCAGGTGGTTTCCGACAGAATGTTTTACGGCCGGCTGGCCCAGCGCATCATGCACCTTTTCAGCACCAGACTGTCCTCGGGAATTCTTTATGACGTGGATGCCAGACTGCGGCCCGAGGGGGAATCCGGCCCCCTGGTATGCACTCTTAACGGCTATGAAAACTATCTGGAAAAGCGCGCTTGGACCTGGGAGATTCAGGCTCTGGTGCGGGCCCGGGCCGTGCTGGGGCCGGAGAGAATGATAAAGGAATTCGGCCGGATCCGGGACAGATTCCTGAGAAAGCCCCGGGATCCGGATTTTCTCAGAAAAGAAGTCGCGGCCATGCGTCTCAAGATGTCCCAGAACCTGAACCGGGCCCGGCAGGGCTTCTTTGACCTTAAGCACAGCTCCGGCGGCATGACGGATGTGGAATTTACCGCCCAGTATCTGGTGCTGGCCTACGCGCCCCAGTATCCGAAAATGGAGCTCTGGACTGATAATATCAGAATCTTTGAGGAATGCGTCCGGCTTAAACTGCTCTCCCCGGAGGACGGCAATTATCTCAAGGAGGCCTATCTGGCCATCAGGAACCGTTATAACCGGCAGGCGCTTCTGGGAAAGTCAAAAATTGTGCCGGATACGGAGCTTATTCCGGAGCGGGAGCATGTGGCGGCCATCTGGAAAAGAATCATGGGGGAAAGCTCAGAAAAGAGCGCGGGATGAAGCGCCTGAGAAAAGACCGGAGAGCATGCCGGAGCCTGAGCTCCGGCCGCGCCTAAATGTCATGATACCGGGAGGGATCATCCGGATTCGGGGTGGTTTTAAAGCGGCGGTGCACCCACATATACTGGGGGAGAGCCTGCTTTATCATGCCTTCGATAATTTTGTTGCATCTTGCGGCATCCTCGGTCTCATCGCCCCCGGGAAAATCCTCCAGAATATCGTCAATTACCAGTTTGTAGCCCTGATAATCCGGGAGCCGGATAGTGTATGAGGGCTGCACCACGGTGTTTTTTACTCTGGCAAAACCCGAAGTGCCGGTTACCGTAGCGGCATCCTTGACCCCGAAGAAGGGCACGAATACCGCAGCTCTCCGGCCGTAGTCCTGATCCGGGGCATACCAGATGGGGAGGCCCTGCATGAGTGCCTTGATAATGGGCTTGATTTTTCTTCTGTCCACCAGATAAAGGTTGGAGCGGGTGCGGCCCTTTACCTGCAGGTACTCGATAACGATGTTGTCATTGGGACGGTAGACGCCCACTCCCTTTTTAATATAGGTGCCGTAGATTCGGGCCATGAGCTCCAGGGTGACAAAATGACAGGTGAGTACCACGATGCCCTTGTCGCTTTTGGCAATTTCCTGAGCCTTCTTTTCCTGATCGGGATCGATATGCACCAGCTTCCGGAGTCTCTTTTCCGGCCAGTACCAGGCCATGGCAGTTTCGAATATCCCCATGCCGCAGTTGGCAAAATGCTCTCTGGTAAGATCCGCCACCTCAGCATCAGTGAGCTCGGGCAGTGCCAGACGGAAATTCTGCTCGGTGATCTTTTTTCTTCTTTTAAGAATATGCATGCACAGAATGCCCAGCATGCGGCCGAACTTCATGAACAGCGGATAGGGAAAAAGAATAATGAAACGTACCAGAAGCATTAAAAACCAGTCCTTCCAGTACTGGGGCAGAAACATCTGCCATATGAGATGGGGGTGCTCCTGCGCTTTGCTGTGATAAGAGGATCCGGCAGAACCGGATCCGTTGTTCTGAGTGTTTTCAGCCATTGTTGTTCAGTACCTGCAAATTTACGGCGGAGTCTCCGGTAATTTCCGGCTGCCTCGGCCATTCTCGGCTAAGCTCCGCTTTAGAAGGAACGGAGATCCCGCACCGAAAACCTTTTAATCAGGGTGGGGGTGAACACCCGGGAATGCACGGAGGCATCCTCGCCCCTGACAATGGCCAGTCCGATGGAGAAGGCGGAAATGGCCATGGCGCTTACGGGGTTCATGATGGTGGTAAGCCGGGGGTGAAGGTAGCGGCTTATGGCCGTGTTGTCAAATCCGATAATGGAGACATTTTCCGGAATGCGGATGTCATTGTCGCTGAGAATGGCCATGGCTCCGGCTGCCTGCATGTCGTTGTAGCAGGCTATGGCCGTAAAATGCTGACTGAGCCCCAGCAGGGTTTCGGCCCCCTGTTCGCCCCCCTGCGGGGTGGGCTCCTCGCTGACCACCAGAGCCGGGTTGAAGGCGATGCCGGCCTCCTCCAAAGCTCTGACATAGCCGCGGAACCGCTGTTCGGCATCGTCTACCTGATGGCTGGATCTGATATAGGCGATTTTGGTGTGGCCGTTCTGGATAAGGTGTTTCACTGCGAGATAGGCGCCGCCTTCATCGTCAAGATAAACGCAGCGATCCGGAAAGCCCCGGAGATTTCTGTTGATGAGTATCATGGATTTCTGATTAGCCATGTACCGAATCAGGATATCATCCCGCAAATTCATGGAATGAGCGATGATAATGCGGCATCTTTTCTGGATGAGCTCGTCAATGCACTGCCGTTCTCTGTCCGCATCGCGGTAGCCGGCATTCACTATGAGGGACATGCCTTCCTTGGTGGCCAGCTGATCCACTACCTTCACCATTTGCCCGAAATACGGGTCAGAGTGATCGGCGATCATCATGCCGATAATGTCAGAATCTTGTTTTAAGGCGATTTTGGCGGAAATGCTGGGATGGTAATTAAGCTCGTCCTGAGCTTTGGTTACTGCCTCCCGGGTTTCCGGAGTTACTCTGCTGGAGTTGTTGATCACCCGGGACACCGTGGCCACGGAAACTCCGGCGCGCTTTGCGACATCTTTTATGGTAGCCATAACACCCCCTTTGTCAGCTATGGTTAGGGTATCTTTAGGCTACCGGAATTAATGTAATTATGCAAATGTGTTACATTGGTTTTGTGAAAATTTTCGGAAATGATGACCAGGAAAACAAGCAGAGCTCCAGGCAGCGAGCAGCAAAGAAGGGCGGATCTGAACCATGAGACGCAAACCCGCTCCCGGCGGAAATTCCGGAGCTTCCGGCGGTGGCTGCCCCCGGCGCTCTTTGGGTTATAATTAATGAAGGTTTTCAGTTCTGAGACGGAGTTTGCGATGTCCGACGGCAATAATGACCATAATCATGCAGTAATGTCAGATCCTGAGCTCAGGAAGGACGCCGAGTCTTTTCTGCGGCAGATTCTCCTGGGAAAAAGCGCCCGGACGCTGCCGGACAGATCCGGAAACGGAGCGGCTTCGGAGGACGGCAGTTTCGTAAAAGAAAGCATCGATTCCGGGACTTCCGCAGGCAGACCAGACCGGAAGGATCCGGAAAGCATTTCCCGGGTGTTCAGCCCGGACAGCTTTGATGATCTGGCCGCCCGCGTCGAACAGGCCACCGGAAAAAAAATCCGCTCCTATCAGGAAATACAGGATGATTATCAGAAGCATCTCAAGGAAGATATCACCCGCATGGAAAACGAGCGGTACCGTAAAAAGCTGGAGAGCCTGATGCAGAACTGCGAAATCAGCGATTACTGGAAGTTCGAGAATATTAATGACGATGGCAGTCCTGTCTACCGCAAGCTTCTTAAATTCTGCCATAACTGGATTCAGGATTTTCGGCAGGCGGAAACCGAGGGACTTCTGATTACGGATCCTCAAGGTATACAATACAGATTTACCCCCGGCACTCTTCTGTGGCTTTACGGCGAATTTGGCGTGGGAAAGTCCATGCTGGCCGGAGCCATTGCCCACAAGCTTATGCAGGAATATCTGGTGCAGGTGGAATTCCGGCAGTGGTACACCATCTTTAACAGAATGCAGATGCTCCGGGACAATGAAAAGGAATACTATAATTATCTGGAAATGCTCCAGACCGTGGATCTCCTGGTGATTGACGAGATCGCCGTGGATAATACCAAGCTCTCCGAGGCTCAGATGCGGGATCTGGGGATGATACTTCGCTCCAGAAAAAACAACGGCAAGAACACCATTATCATCTCCAATGCCACTCCCCAAGTGCTGGAGAAGCTTGTAGGAAAATTCTGCTGGGAGTCCATCAAGAATTACTCCTTGATTTTCCCTTACGAGGTGCCGGGACGGAACCGCCGCATCAACAGTCTGGGCGCCTATAAGCCGGAAGGGTGGGAGGAGTAATTAATGAAGAGAAAGCCTAAGGGACAGCGCTCGGCTTTGGCCTTTGATTTCGGGGTGAAAAGCATCGGAGTAGCCTCCGGAAACGAAATTACCGGAAAGGCCTCTCCGGTTACGGCCGTGCGGGCCCGGGACGGCATTCCCGACAGCGACAGTCTGGATCGTGTTTTCCGGGAGTGGCAGCCCGACTACGTCGTGGTGGGACTCCCTCTTAATATGGACGGCACGTATCAGGATCTGACCTACCGGGCCCGGAAGTTCGGCAATCGTCTTGCGGACAGGTATCGCCTCCCGGTGTTCTTCAAGGATGAACGTCTGACTACCAAGGAAGCCCGGGCGGAGCTTTTTGATGCCGGCGGCTATCGGGCTCTGGGCAAGGGGGCGGTGGATGCTCTGTCTGCGGTGTATATCCTGGAAGGATATTTTCAGGAAGAATTGCAGGAACCGGAGAAGCAGGAGCAAGAGCAGGGGAAGCAGGCACAGCAGGCGGAAGGGGAGTTCGGAAAGCCGGAACCGGAAGAGCCTGTCAAAGATTCCTAAACCTTGCCCCGTTGTTTTTCTTTTTTATTCCGGTCTCCTGCGGCCGGATGAGCCTGCTGCAATCCCGTTCAGAACCTCCCGGAGCCCCGGCCCCTTCTGCTCTATTTTGCTTTCGCTTATCGGTTTCGTTGCCTTTTTTGGCGCCATCTCCGCTGCCATCTGATACATTTTCCATGCCGTTTTTGCCGTAAATCTCCTGGAAATGGGAGATTGCTTAAATAATGACCAATTTGCATGAATGTAAATGTGAATGGCCCGGTACTCTGGCAATTGTCTGGTGGCATATTATGCAAGTATTTGGATAATGCAGGGAGAACTCAGGTTTGAGGAGGCTTTATGGCAACCAGAATTAACCGCGCTGCGAAGGCCCGTACCGCTGAGCTTGCAGAGAGCAATGAAGCGGTGTCCGGCGTGTTTGAAGATGATGAATCCGTTTCAGGCTCCAGAAAGAGAAAAAAGAGCCGCTGGCGTGAAATCGAAGCCATCAGAAGGAAGTTCCAGCTTCTCAAGGCTCTTCGGGAAATCAATCCTGATTTTGACCCGTATTCCAGTCAGGAATATATGGAATTCTGATTTAAAAGACCCCTGCCGTTAACCCCGCAGGGGTCTTTTCAATTGCATTCAGGTTCTCGAAGCCGGCTTATGGTCAGCCTGCTGCTGTAGCTGCTGTAATCATGGGCTGATGCGCGGGCTCCTCCTATCATTTGTCAGAACGGCGCTTTTCCCGCAGGATTTCCTCCAGAAGTCTCTTAAGATAGAGCATTCTGTCATCGGGGGACATATCAAGGAAGGCGTCATCTGATATCGTTCTTATTCCGTCTGAGGCTGTTGCCGGATCGGCGTCCGGTGCCGCTTCTTTATTCCCGCTGTTAAGTCTCCGGCGCTCCTCCATGAGCTTCTCTTTTTCATCATCCGGCATTTTACGCCATGTGATGACGCCTCTTGCGGCATCAGGAAGGGGAATTCCGCCCGGAATGTGGAATTTTACGGCAGCTGTAGTAATATTTCTGCCGCTGGCTGCGAGATCCGCGCAGGCGGAAAGCGCGAGTTCAAGATTGCTGTCAGTAGTGGTCATAGAGTAATGGATAACAGGGTGTTAGGTAACAGAGATGTCCGATTATAAAGAACTGGAAGCTATTCTAGCAGAAATGGAAACCGAACTCGCAAAGCTGGGCCTTTGGGATGTTCCGGAGCCGGAAGCCAGGGCTTTTGAAAGCACCAGCCCGTTTTTTCTGGATACCATGGAGCTTCATGAATGGCTGCGCTACGTATTAATAAAGAAGCTTCGGGATCTTATGGCCGCATCAGGAAAGCTTCCGGAAAAGGCTGAGATATTCCCGTACGCCTACGAGTTCTATCATGAGGATCGTTCCCGGTATCTCGGGCTTCTGAGAAGCATTCACAGGCTGGACAGCTTTTTCCGGAAGCGGGAGCAGCGTTAACACCGGGGTTTTCCGGGTGAGCCTTTAAAAGGCTTCCGGAGCCCCCGGAATAGGGGCATCATTGTTCTCATTATCCTGCTGTCCTTTGTTCCTTCCTTTATATATGTTCTTCTCCGGCGTTATTCACCGGCCCTGTTCCTTCCTATCCTAATTCTGTATCATTCGCCTTTCCTTATTCTTTATCCCTTCCAGACTGTTCCGGCTCCGGAGGCAGGGCAGAGTACGGCATTCCATTGCGGAAAGCTTTATGGCAGGGTGGCGAAGGCGCGGAGACGGGGATGAAAGAGGGGCAGAAAGAGGGGCAGAAAGAGGGGCAGAAAGCCATCACTTTCGGGGGAGGAGTGAAGCCGCGCCTTAAAGATAACTGAAAAACCGGCCTTTAGCAGGATATTCTGCTATGCCCCCGCTTTCCGCAAATGGCAGGGGAATGCCAGGGCACCAGAGGGGATCTTTGGCAGAGCAGCTGAGCATTGCATAAGCGGATTTCGGTGAAATTTTTTGTCACTCTTTACGCCATAAGGCTTAGCCGGTGTTTTTAAAGGCTCGGAAACCAGTGAAAAGAGATCTGGTTAACAGGAATTTTGCGGGTGCGAGGGCATGAAACTGAAAATTTGGGAAACAATGGAAGAAAAACAAAAATTTGAATGACGTTTTCAAACTACTATTGACTGAGAGTCGCAAAAAAAGTTCAGTTTTTTGACAAAAAATTTTGCCCAAAAAGGGGGTAAAATGGCAAAAGTTAACGTTTTCACGCAGCAGAAAATTTTGCAAATGCTGCCTGAAAATAATTTCTATAGTATTTTCTGCTATTACATATTGGAGTTTTGGTTAGTTCTGCTAAAAATGCTGAAAAAACGTGATTATTGCTAATAAATGACAAAACGTGATCTAGATCAATATACCTTTTCAAAAAGTGAAAGTATAATGTTGTCAAATCTTACGGAGAGGGTGGTCCTCAGAAGCAAGATTTTGAATTTGGTTTTAATATAATGTTTAACCCTAAAAGGGAAAAAGGAATTATTATGAAGGCAAAATGGCTTCCTTTAGCAGCTGGCGTTGCTCTCGCTGCTGGTTCTGTTGCAGCTTCCGCAACTGATATCCATGGTTACTTCCGCGCTGGCGCTCAGGCCGCTTTCGCCAAGGGTGAGGTTTTCTGCCTTGGCACTGGTGCTAATGGTCACAAGGTTGGCCGTCTCGGTGATGAGTGCGATACCTACGCTGAACTTTCTTTTGGTCAGGACATCTACAATAAGAACAACACCAAGTTTGATGTTCACGCTCTCGTAGCTTACGGCACCACCGAAGGCAACGTTGACCGTCAGGGCGACTCCTGGCAGGGCGTTGGTGGCAACGGCCCTTGGGACGGTCAGAGAATGTCCATCCGCGAAGTTTGGTCTGGCTACACTCCTGCTGAAGGCTACACCATCTGGGCTGGTAAGAGATTCTACAAGCGCAAAGATATCCATATCATGGACTTCTACTACCTGAATAACTCCGGCTACGGCACCGGTATTGAAGACATTGATGTAGGTCTCGGCAAGGTTTCCCTCGCTGTTACTAAGTGGGCTAACGATGCATTCGGCGCTCAGGAATACTGGAGAAACGTATACAAGATTGACGCTCGCTGGGATGCTATTCCTGTTGGCTTCGGCACCTTGGATGCTTCATTGATTTATGGTCTTCCTTCTGTTGCTGAGCATCAGAACAAGACCATGGGCAGCAATGACCGTCGCGGCGGCCAGAGAGATTCCGGTGCTCTCCTTACTCTTGACCATGCTTCCAACGTGAACGGCGACAGCTTCGGTCTTATGAATCACCTCATTTTCCAGTTTGGCACCAACGGCTTCGCTTATGTTGGCACATATGGAAACCACGCTGGCGACAACTACTCTCCTGATATCGATGCACAGGGTATCCGTCTCATCGACTGGGGTACTTTTGACATGGGTAACTTCGGTTTAGGTTACTCCCTCCTGTGGGCTCACCTGAACAGCGGCAAGGATCACGGCAATGGTGCTAACTGGACTGTTGACCGTTCCGGCTGGGAATGGAGCATTGTTCTCCGTCCTGAGTACAAGTGGACTGAATACACTCGTACCACTCTCGAAGTTGGTCTGTCTCAGATGAAGACCAGCGGCTGGGTTGCTCCTACCACTGTTAAGGATCCTGAAGTTCACAAGGTTACTCTTGCTCAGCAGTTCACTCCGGGCAAGGGCTTCTGGCAGCGTCCTGCTATCCGCTTCTATGTATCCTACATCGGCGGTGATCAGTTCGGCGACGGTTGGGCAGTTGGCTACAAGGCTAAGAACAAGGATCGTCATAACTTCCAGTACACCATCGGTTCTCAGGTTGAAGCTTGGTGGTAATAGGTTAGTTTGACGTACAGTTCAAACTTAATGATGAAGGGGCAGCGCAAGCTGCCCTTTTTAGTTTTCGGGTTTCCTGATTTCAGTGGCGCAGCGTTTTTGGCATGATATCCGGGCATCCGGACTGCAGGTGCCGGGATAATTGTTTTCGGGTGGCAGGTAAAAATGCGCTATTGATAAACTTTTATGTGAAATTAGTGTCTCATAAGATAGAATATGACCAATCAGCATGGAGGCTTTATGAGAAAGTTAGTTCTTTTGACTTCTTTTTTGACACTGACAGCATGTTCAACAGTTACTGATGTTTTTACCAAGCCCAGTCCTTCCTTTCTTTCGTACAAGGAAGGCGAAGAGCAGCTTCTGGCGGCGGAAGCCTGCTGCTCGGACGGGAATATTTTTGATAAGAACATGGTCAGCGTTACCTCAGCGCTGGATGAAAAGTATTTTATTGACGCCGATAACACCAGAGCTTTTAATTTCCCCACCGGCAAAAGCTTTTTCAAGGTATTTCAGCTGCCCCTCAATGTAGCCTATCTCCAGATCGAAATGGAAGCCACTATCATCACCACCGTGTTTCAGCCCCGTGTTGACTTCTACAATAAGGATCGCAAGCTGGTGAGCACCCTGAGACCGTCCGCCTTCCGTTACCGGGACAGCTTTATGGGAGATGGCTCTCTTTCGGCAAAAATGGCCATTAACAATGCCGGAGCCGCTCCGGGACATGAATTTGCCTATATGGTGATTTACACCACTGACGAGGCTCGGGCGGACACCACGTCCATCATGAATCCCGAGACCAAGCGGCAGGAGGCCCGGAATCTTCAGAAGACCGAGCTTCCGAATATTCAGATAAAGCATTCGGCTATCGGCGAGATTAATGTGACGTTCCGTTTCCGTCAGAAGGAGGATGACGTTACCAACGATATCATCAGCTACTTTGACGGGCCTCTCTTCGGCGGCGAAGGAAAGAGCAACCGGGAGGAGAATGTGATTCTGGCTAACGGCAAGGCAATTTCCACCTCATCCCAGTCCATTGGTTCCACCGCCGTGGTTTCTCTGGACGGCAGCGGAAATGAGGTAGTAAATGCTTCCTCCGGAGTTTCCAATATGCAGAACCAGGCAATGGGCGGCAATGCTCCTGCGGGTTCCATGCTGAAGGAGACCGAGGAGCTTTACAACAAGCTTATTCGCAACAGCGTGCAGAACGGCGATCTCTCCCGGGCCATGTCTCTTGTGGGCGAGGCTCAGAGAGCCGGATCCGCCACCGCGCAGCAGACCTTTGTGGATGCCATTCAGTCCATGAAGAAATAGCAGGGCGTTTCCGGAAAAGTGGAAATCTACTGTGAAATGAAAGAACCATGGCCAATTAGAGTCATGGTTTTCTGTTTTCAGGGGATTCCACCGGCATCGCCTTGAACAATGTCCCGGGGAGAGCATCCCGGATCGTTGGCCTTACCCCTCCGCTGTAATCCAGCACCCCCGTTATTCTGCATTGCCCGTTAACCCCGGATCAGCCGGAAACAAGCCTGGCGACTGGCAGTGTATGGTCATTTCTGCAGTTTTGCGGAGCAGTTCTCCGGGGAAATATCGCAGCTTTTGCGGTAATAGCTTGCTGATGAAAGTCCTGTTTTCCCCGGCATTAAATCAAAGATGAGATCGTTGGTGAAGCATTCGCCGGCTCTGGCGGACTGGGGGTTTACCAGGTCTCCGCGGGCTTTCAGGTACTTTTCAGAAAAACCGGCCACATACGGAACCCTGACCATATCAAACACAAAATGCGTGGTGTTGTGATCTGCCGCTTCGGCAAAATTGCTGAATTCCGGAGGATAGCATCCCGGTGTTTGGTATGACTTCCTACAGGATTACAGCTCCTGTCATTATTCCATGGAACAAACTTTGTTTTCCTGACCTCTCCTGTCTTCTGGAGTGTTTGCTTAGAATCAGCTCTGACATTGCCTGCTCGAGCTTTGCCGTGCGTTATCAGGCAAGCAGTAATACTATGAAATAACAGGCAGGCGAACGCATAGGAAACGGATCTTGAAAAAACGGCATTTTTATGAAATGACAACTTTGAAGAAATGACACTTTTGTCAAGAAATCACTTTGAAGAAACTGCACTTTTACGAAGAAATCATTTTGAAGAAACTGCGCTTTTATGAAGAAATCACTTTGAAGAAACGGTATACTTATCGTTAAATGCTGTTGTTTTGAGGGGCATTGAGTTCGCCGTTTTATTGCATCTGGAGCATAACCATGTTCAAAAGGAAGGCTTTTGAGAAATTAAAATATTGGAAAGAGAATAAAGCTCCGCATTATGCAGCTCTTCTGGAAGGAGCCAGGCGAGTCGGCAAAACAACCATTGCAGAGGAATTTGCAAGAACGGAATATAAATCCTACATAATGGTGGATTTTGCCAATGTCAGGAAGGAGGTGCTCGATGTTTTTGATGACATTGCAAACCTCGACTTTTTTTTTCTGAGACTCCAGACGGTAACCGGAATTACTTTGCATACCAGGGAATCTGTCATTATATTTGACGAGGTTCAGCAGATGCCGCGAGCCCGGCAGGCAATCAAGTATCTGGTGGCAGATGGCCGGTATGACTATATTGAAACAGGTTCTCTGATAAGTCTTAAGAAGAATGTCAAGGATATTGTTATTCCTTCTGAAGAGATGAAGATCCAGATCTATCCCATGGATTATGAAGAATTCATGGGCGCTGCGGGAAATGACACTTATCAAAATTTAAGGGAGCTTTACAAACTTGGGAAACCTCTGGGGGATTCTCTGAATAAAAAGCTCATGCGAGATTTCAGAATCTACATGGCTGTCGGCGGAATGCCTCAGGCGGTGGAAGCATATATTGCCGGCAAGAATTTTGCGGAAATTGACGAGGTTAAAAGAGAGATTATCAGTCTCTACAAGGATGATTTCTACAAGATTGACGGCACTGGAATTTTAGGCAGCATGTATGATTCCGTTCCCGCGCAGCTGGCGACTGGCAAAAGAAGTTATGTCATATCCGCAGCAACGGGAAAAAGAAAAACAGACAGAGATCTGAAACGGTTTCATGACCTTCTTGCTTCGAAGACCGTTCTTCCTTGTTATAACGTGCTTAATCCAAGCATCGCGCTGGCTCAGACGAAAGATGCCGGGAGATTCAAACTGTACCTTGCAGATACCGGCTTGTTTACGACCATGATTTTCAGCTCTTCGGCACAAACCGATGCGAATATCTACGATAAATTATTGAGAGATTCTCTTTCTGCGGATCTCGGATATCTTTACGAGAATGCGGCTGCTCAGATTATTGCCTCAGTTGACAGGGCTCTCTGTTTTCATACTTGGCATAAGGAAAACAGCACTCATTACTACGAGATTGATTTTCTGTTAGCCTCCGGAAATAAAATTGTTCCCGTTGAGGTTAAGTCATCCGGTTTGGGAAAGCATGAATCCATAAACACCTTTCAGACAAAGTACTCGAAACAGGTTGCGCAGCAGCTTCTGATATCGCAGAAGGATCTTGGCCATGACGGAATGCTGAAACGGTACCCGCTATACATGCTTCCGTTTATTCTGGAGGATCTGTAAAGGGATGCCGCGACAGTATTTATGACTGAAGCGTTAGCTCCTGTCCCTGTTAATGAAACCGCAGCATCAGGGTGACGCAGAACAGGCCGGGGCTAATGTCCGCGAGATCCAAAAAAAGCCTTTTCACTTCTTTTTCAAAATTTCTGAAAAAGCCAGACCCGGCAGCTTCTTTATTCCGTATTACCCGTTAACCCAGGATCCTCAGAAACAGGCTTGGCCCCTAGCAACGTAAGAGCGTTGCCGCAGTTTACGGAGTAGCTCTCCGAGGAAAGGTCGTAGCTTTTGCGGTAATAGTTTGCCGATGAAAGTCCCGTTATTCCCAGCATTAAATCAAAGATGAGATCATTGGTGAAGCATTCATGGGTTCTGGCGGACAGGGTGTTTACCAGGTCTCCGCGGGCTTTCAGGTACTTTTCGGAAAAACCGATCACAAACGGAACTCTGACCATATCAAACACAAAATGCGTGGTGTTGTGATCATTACCCATCTGAGAGGGATCGGCGCCGTGATCCGAAACATAGCCGATAAACATGAGATTGGTGTTTTCAGAAAGGTGTCTGAACAGCCGGTCAATTACATAATCGGTGTAGCCGATGGAATTGTCGTATTCGTTAATGATGTCTTCCGCGCCGGAAAATTTGCTGAATTCCTGCGGATAGCGATCCCGGTATTTTGTGTGACTTCCCATAAGATGGATCACAATGAGAGAATTCCTGTCGGGATTAAGCCTTTGCGGCAGGTTATCAAGAATGTCCAAATCGAAGATTTTACCGCCGTTCCGGGATTCTGAGACGAATTTAATGCTGCCGGCGCTCATGGATATGGCGGTCAGGGGAGTAACAATCATGCTGTCTCCCGACTGATTGCTGATCCAGTAGGTATCAAACCCGGCCTTATTGGCAATGTCGATGAGAGATACCGCTCGGGATAAATCCTCGCCATTGTACTGATTCACATTGGTTAAGGCATTGGTTACGCTCTCGACGGTATGAGTGAAGGAGGAGTAGGCATTCCGGAAATAGATAAACCTGTAGCCGTCATCCTGTCTGGCAATTCTCCGGTTCATAAGGGGCGTGGTATCGTATTGGTAACCATAGAGGCTCCAGTGGTCACGATTGGCGGATTCCCCGATGATGAGCGCATAGACACCTTTTTCCGGAGCTTCTGCAGCCGTCTCATCAAATCTGATGCTGCTGATGATCTCCGCTCTGTTTTTCTCAAAATTCCCGTAGGATCTCAGCATATAGACTGAAAAGGCCAGCACCTGTTTTGCCTGACAGCCGTAGCCCTTGCTGCTTTGCGCCAGCATTCCCTGTGCCTGAACAAACATAAAGAACACAATGAAGATTCCGGCCAGGGCTCTCTCAATTACAGCAGCTTTTTCGGAAGGCATTTCGAGACTGTGCAGCCTGTGAAAGGCTCTGAATGAAAACCAGCCCCAGAACAGTACCGGCAGCGATAAAGCCGCAAGCAGCGTTATCTGCCATCCGGAAAAGGCAGTTTCAAGATAGGTAAGAGCCTCCCTGATATTTGTCTGGGCAATGGCCAGAATGATGTCTCCTTCCAGCACGCCTCCGTTTGCCAGATAATACCCATAGAAGAACATGGCATAAAAATAGGCCCCGAGATACAGCAATCCGGCACAGTATGAGATAAGGTTCCTGATTCCGGGGCTTACGATCTTTTCCGGAGCTAGTATCCCCTTTTTTAAATACGTGTGATTATACGATTCCCCTGACCATTTCCTCAGCCGAAAAATTCGACAACGGGGGAACGTCGTCGTACGACCAATTGTAGGGATGAGCGAACAAGTTATTGTACTGGGTGATGTAATCTCTTATGAGCATCTCCAGCTCCTCAACGCTTTTGAAACTGTTATGACGGATCAGCTGACGGTTCAGCACGCCAAACCATATCTCGATCTGGTTCATCCAGGAACAATGGATCGGCACATAGTAAAAACGTATGGGATGCGAGGTGTCACTCAAAAATGCAGTTCTTGTCTCACTGTTTTTGAGAATTCCAATTTTCTTCTCAATCCCCAGCGGGCCGGCATAACTGATCTTTTGAGCCACATATCGTACGAGAGCAACTGATTTGTGGATATTAAGGTTATCAAGAACAAAAGCGTGTTCCTTTTCGGGGTTTGCATCAATAACAGAAGCTATTGCTTCCACAAAATCATCTGCTGTGCGCGTTGGTTTCAGGTAAGGAGTCATAACCTGTCCGGTTTGCACGCAGAAAAAACCAATGAGAGATGTTGTTCCGTGGCGAATATAGTTAAATTCCTCTTTTGCGCACATTCCCGGAAGAACCTTTTTATCCGGTGATTCTCTTTCAAGAGCCTGTATTCCGGTCATCTCATCTGTGCAATAGACAAGCACGTCATTATTGAGAAGACTGGCAGCATTTCCATACAGCTGGTTTATTGCCCTGATTTTTGCAGAATACGTCTCGTAATCCTCGTACTTTTCCTTTGAATGCAGATAGTACCTTATTTTCCATGGCTTTATTTCTGCCGTTTCTAAGATACGATAAAGCCCGCCTACTGATATGCTGTCAACCACGTGAGTATCAACAGCTGTTTTGCAAAGAGCCGTTAAACTCCAGTGATTCCTTACCACACCATAATCAGAAGGGTTCTGACATGCCAGCAGCCTTATTTTTACCACTTGATCCTGACTGAATTTGCAGCGTGTTCCGGAGCGGCGCTCGTCTTTAAGAATCTCAGTTACGGCAGTAAATAAATCGGAAGCTGATTCATTGGCTATTGCAGTCAGGCGGTCATTGGCGGAACTGAAGCGCGAACGCCATTTACTTACTGAATTCTTATGTATCCCCAGTTTAACTGAAATGTCCAGGTTAGACAGACCTGATGCAGCCATCAGTATGATTTTGGCTCTTTGAGACAGGAATTGACTAACCGTATACCGTTTTGTAAAAGATAACAGAACCTCCTTCACCTGGTCATGGAGAATAAAACAAGGGGGTACGCGCATAAAAAATCCTCCTGAACAAACAGAAGGCGAAAGGATCAATGGCTTTGCATCAATCCACCTTTTGTACCCTTTGCAGAGCCTCGCTCACTGATTTTTTAAAATCCAGAAGCTGTCCGAGCTTTGTCGACACTCTGCTTAATTCATCTCGTACCTCGTTGAGTTCTGTAGTTAGCTTATCAATATCCTTACGAGCTTCCTCGCGTACATCTTGTATGATCGATTCCCGCTCATTGGTACTGATTAACCGCTTTCGTTTTCCTTTTTCTGCTTTGGGTATGATTTCATTTGTTACAGGATCCACACGGCCCAGATACACCTTCTTTGTTATGACCTTTTTAGTTTCGGGATCCCTGTGTGATGTAGAACTGTAGGCATGAATATTCCCTGTCTTCTTATCCTTTTGGTAAACAATGCATGACACTCTTTGGCTTCCTACTTACAAGCATATCTAATACATTATTATAGCACTTACCAAACACAACCCAGATATACTCATGCATTAAACGTGATTTAGATCAATTCTACAACTTTTGTAAGCAGATTCATAATCACACGGACTTAAAGAAAGCAGTACTAGCTTCAGGTACAGCGCGGAGAAGTAGAGGAAATTTCCCGCCAGAAACGAGGCCAGATATTCATGAGCGGGCGTTTTGTGTCCGCACATTAAGCCCAGAACCGGAATGCCCAGATAAAGCAAGGTCAGAGACAGGTAGGAGGTCAGGAATTTTAGCGGCGGTCTTACTGCGGTATACACCAGAACTGCAAACAGCATGGTCAGCTGGCAGATGAAGGAATTTGAGAGAGCGTTAAAACCGTATTTGAAAAGAATCCGGTAAGCAAAAAACAGCGCGGCAATGAGTAATGCCGGGGGCAGGTATTTTTTTATGCTGATGGTCATGGGAATATGAGGAATGGAAAGGCGTGGGATAAAAAAGGCCCTTTCACTTCATTTTTTCAAAATCCATGAAAGAGCCAGACTCGAGATGTGATACCTGTGCATGAAGGGAGTCTCTTACAGAGAACCCGTCACCTCAGGCGAGCTTCAGGAAATCCCTATTACCACCAGGCTTCAACCTGAGAGCCGAAGGTGTATTGGAAGTTATGACGTTTTTTGTTCCATCCCTTGTAGCCAAAGCCATCTCTCCAGCCGTCTGCGAACTGATCGCCGCCGATGTAAGAAACATAGAAGCGGATAGCAGGACGCTGCCAGAAGCCCTTGCCCGGAGTGAACTGCTGAGCAAGAGTGATCTTGTGAACTTCAGGATCCTTGATGGTATCCGGAGTTACCCAGCCGGTGGTCTTCATCTGAGACAGACCGAGTTCAAGAGTGGTACGGGTGTATTCAGTCCACTTGTACTCAGGACGGAGAACAATGCTGTATTCCCAGCCAGAACGGTCATATGTGAAAGCCCAATTATCGTTAGCATTATGCTTCTTTCCGCTGTTCAGGTGCGCCCACAGGAGGGAGTAGCCTAAACCGAAGTTGCCCATATCAAAGGTACCCCAGTCGATGAGACGGACACCTTGCAGATCAACATCAGGAGTGTAGTTGCCGCCGGCGTGGTTTTTGAAAGCGCCAACATAGCCAAAGCCGTTAGTGCCAAACTGGAAGATGAAGTGATTCATAAGACCATAGCTGTCACCGTTCAGATTGGAAGCATGATCAAGAGTAAGGAGAACACCAGAATCCTGCTGGCCGCCACGGGATTTCTGTTTACCAGTAGCAATGCTATTGACCTGATACTTGGAAACTGAAGGGAAAGCATAAATCAAAGAAGCATCCAAGGTACCGAAGCCAACAGGAATTGCATCCCAGCGAGCATCAACCTTGTAAATGTTTTTCCACAACTTATCCTTGTTGTCCTGATCAATTCTCACGCATGCATCCGGCCGACCAAGTTTATCAGAATAGCACTTAGAAAGATCAGCGTAGTCTGGATCAGCCGGGTCATCTGGATAACCATCTTTTACATGGTAAGCATTGGATTCGTTGTAATCAATGGCTGATTTCACAACAGCAAGAGAGACTTTACCAAGGCCCACATCGATATCTTCAATACCGGTACCATAACCAGAATTGTTAAGGTAGTAAAGGTCAAGGATGTGGATATCCTTACGCTTGTAGTATCTCTTACCAGCCCAGATGGTATAGCCTTCAGCGGGGGTATAGCCGGACCAGAGCTCGCGAACGGACAATCTCTGACCATCCCAGGGACCATTGCTGCCAACACCCTGCCAGTCGTTCCCCTGACGATCCACGTAACCTTCCTTGGTGCCATAGGCTATGAGGGCGTGAACATCAAACTTGGTGTTGTTCTTGTTGTAGATATCCTGAGCAAAAGACAGTTCGGCATAGGAATCGCACTCGTCACCAAGACGGCCAACCTTGTGACCGTCATTACCGTTGCCAAGGCAGAAAACCTCGCCCTTGGAGAATGATGCCTGAGCACCAGCACGGAAGTAACCGTGAATGTCAGTTGCGGAAGCTGCAACAGAACCAGCAGCAAGAGCTACGCCAGCTGCTAAAGGAAGCCATTTTGCCTTCATAATAATTCCTTTACCCTATAGGGTTAAACATTATATTATTTGCGAAAGATATTGCTTTTCTTGCTCTCTGGTTAGGTACCTGAAAATCCTTTAAAACAAAGGTTCTCCGGGGATATGGATAATTACGGGGAGACGGGTATTTTCCGGATGCTGTAAGGAAGACGTGACTAAAACGTTTCTCGGAAATCATTCTGCATCGTAATGGAAGCGTGATATTGCCGGCTTTGCAGGGAGCGGACAATTTCAGTTGTTAAATTCTGACGTTACTAAAACGTGACTGATCCCGCCGGCAGGGATTTGTGTAATGAGGCCGACTTGGTGGTATTTAAGGATATGGGATCTCTTAAACCGGTAATCAAAACTCAGAAGGATGTGAAGGATCTGGAGCATTATGATCCGGGGGCCGGAAAATCAGTGATGCTGAAGGTTCAGGGAGTAAGAAGGCTTTTTGTGCGAATTCAGAAAAGCACTTCCCGCCTGTCGATTTCATATGTTTTCCGGTATTCGGAAAGAACTCCGGAGACGGGATCCGGAAACTCCGGCCGCCGTTCCCGGGCCAGGTACAAGAGTCTGGGCATTGTCTCGGAAATCTCTCTCCGGGAGGCCCGGAAGCAGGCGGGAAAGCTGAACCGGCAGATCCTGCTCCGGGGGCTTACGGTGTTTTCCGGAGAAAATCAGGAAGAGAGCGCTTTGGGGGATCCGGCCCCGGGGATTACCCTGAGAGAGCTTTTTGAGCTTTACGTTCAGAATCATAATCTCAAGGAAAGCTCCCTGAAATCCTACCGCTCCGTGATCTGCGGCTTTTCCGGCCAGTTTGCGGACACTCCCGTGGCGGAGATCAATCCGGAGGATCTGGATCTCTCCCTGCATCATAATACCCGCAAGTACTACATCTGCGTTCTGAACAGCATCGCCGTCTGGGGAGTGAAACGGGGCACGCTGTCCCATAATCCCTTTCTGGGACTGTATCAGACCTGCGAGAGAGTGCCAGCGCGGCACCGTTATGCTCTGTCCTGCCATAACTTCGACAGTCTGGAAATTGCGGCGGAGAAGGTGCGGGAGTTTCTGACGGCTCTGGCTTTGGAATGTCCTGAAACGGTGTTCCTGACCTGGATCTGCCATCTCATTTTGGGCACCAGAATTTCCGAGACATGCAGGGTGATTATGAATGCGGAGAGCATGAAGCTCATTCCGGGCACCGAGAGCTATGTTATGGCCATTGAAGTGAAGTCCACCAGAAGGGGCGACAGCGCAGGTTTCCGGATTCCGGTTATTCCTCTTCTCAGGAGGCTGATTTTGCGGATCCGGCCCTTTTATCAGGACATGAAGCCGGATTATTTTCCGAAATTTCTCCGGAGGAGCATTCCCGGAAGCTTCCGGGAACGCATGAGTCTCCACGGATCCCGTTCCGTGTTCCGGACAGTAATCGAGCTTATGAATCCCCGGGATATCTCCGGAGCGGCCCGGGAGCTTTATCTTTCGCATGATATCCGGAACGCGGTGCAGCAGGCCTACAGCCGGGGGGACTATCTTGCCGATCGCCTGAAGCTCCAGCAATTGTACGGGGACTGGCTACTGAGCCTGCTTTCCGAAAAGACCCGGGGCATGATCCTTTCCGCTCCGGCTTCCGTTCCTGCCGTAACCGATAATTCCCCGTCCTGAGCTATCCGGCATGAAATATGCTGGATACGCAAAATGCGGTGGTGCCGCTATTCTGCTGCTCCGCCATGCCGTCATGCTGCTTTGCGGGAGATTTTTCCGGTTTTGTTTTTCCGGCGAAACACGATCCCTTTCATACATTTGAAGCGCCGGAAGGGCGGGGCAGCCGTAAAAAACCGCAATGATCATATAATGCAGATCGGTAAAAATCATGGGAAGCTTGTAGTTGCAATATGGCTTTGGATATCTGGAACAGGATTAAGACTC
>JAEEGG010010062.1_pt1 | contig 20995 bp, 17 predicted proteins | sample 9134161 | NCBI WGS metagenome assembly JAEEGG01 (sample SAMN16246543, study PRJNA631951) | gut metagenome | biome: gut microbiome; feature: rumen; material: CR-attached | host: Bos | place: Iran: Karaj | collected 2018-10 | reverse complement strand
TGTCGTAGGACAGACCATGAAGCTCAACCCTCACGGTGATATGGCCATCTACGATACGATGGTCAGAATGACACGCGGCAATGGTGCGCTCCTGCATCCTTATGTCGATTCCAAGGGTAACTTCGGTAAGCAGTATTCGCGCGACATGCAGTGCGCTGCTCCGAGATATACGGAAGTAAGGCTTGAGAAGATCTGCGAAGAGATCTTCAAGGGTATAGACCACGACGCGGTAGATATGGTCGATAACTATGACGGAACCCTTAAGGAACCGTCACTTCTGCCTACGACTTTCCCTGCTGTCCTAGTAAATGCCAACCAGGGTATCGCAGTCGGTATGGCTTCCAATATCTGCTCGTTCAACCTGAATGAAGTCTGTGCTGCGACTGAAGCATACCTTAAGGATAAGAATGTCGATCTTCTCGATATCATGCCTGCACCTGATTTCTCCGGCGGCGGACTGATCCTGTATGACAGGGAGCAGATGAGACAGATCTATGAGACGGGCAAGGGAACCTTCTCCGTAAGGGCAAGATACAATGTCGATGCCAAGCATAATCTCATTGAGATAACTGAGATTCCTTATTCCACAAGCGTCGAGGCGATCATAGACAATATTGCCGACCTCGTTAAGTCCGGCAAGGCCAAGGAGATCTCCGATATCAGAGACGAGACAGACCTCGACGGTCTCAAGATAACGATCGACTGCAAGAGAGGAACTGACCACGAAGCCCTGATGGCTAAGCTCTTCAGGTTCACTAAGCTCCAGGATACGTTCTCCTGCAACTTCAATATCCTTATCAACGGCAATCCGATGGTCCTGGGAGTAACCCAGATCCTTGACGAATGGCTTGAATGGAGAAGGGGATGCATATCAAGAGAACTCAGGTTCAACCTGGACAGGATGAAGAAGAAGCTCCATCTGTTGGACGGTCTCGCACAGATCCTACTGGACATCGATAAGGCCATCAAGATCATCCGTAACACCGAGCTCGAAGAAGATGTTATCCCGAACCTCATGAACGGATTCGACATCGACAAAGAGCAGGCTGAATATGTTGCAGAGATCAAGCTCCGTAACATCAACAAGCAGTACATCATCAACCGTATCTCCGACAGGGATAAGCTGAAGGAAGATATCGCTGATACCGAGGATATCCTTAACAGCCCGAGAAGGATCAACACTCTGATCGTTAAGGCTTTGAGAGACGTTGCAACAAAGCACGGCAAGCCCAGGAAAACTGAGCTTATCGTCGCAGAGGAGGCTCCCGTATTCGAGGCTGCGGCGGTCATTCCGGATTACAATCTTCACCTTATGCTTACCCGTCACGGTTATCTTAAGAAGCATACGATGAATTCGCTCCGTAATGCAGGCGAACTCAAGACCAAGGAAGATGACGAGATCTTCATGGGATTTGAGACCGAGAACAGAGCTGATCTTCTTATCTTCACGGATAAGTGCAATCTCTATAAGGCTCACGTCTATGATTTCTCCGATACGAAACCCGGCGATCTCGGTCACTTCTTAAGAAGCGAACTCGGCATGGATCAGGATGAGACTCCTGTGTTCATGATCGCCACGCAGGATTATAAGGGAATACTCTTCATCGCCTTCGAGAACGGCAAGGCTGCAAGGTTCCCGATCAATACTTATGAGACGAAGCAGAACCGTAAAAAGCTCCTCAAGGCTTATTTTGACGGAAGCAAGCCTGTCGGATTCATACTCCTGAACGAGGAAGAGGATCCTGACCTCATAGTTACGAACAGCCTTGATAAGGCAGCTGTCTTCAAGGCATCGCTCATTCCGCTGAAGACCACGAGGACGACGCAGGGCGTACAGCTCCTCGTATCCAAGAAGGGTTCTGTACTTAAGAGCCTTGCAAGACTTGAAGAAGTAAACGTAACTGATCCCGAGTACTACAGGATACGTAAGGTTCCTGCCATCGGATACTACATTAGGGAACAGTCTCTGGAGGCAAAGCAGATAAGCTTTGACGATCTGAGTTGATAACATTCTCCAAGGAATACAAGGTCAGAGACGAAGGTGAGAAGAAGGCCGGAAAGTTCTATCTTGCGGCCGCGATAATATGCGCTGTGGCTGTTGCTGCGGCGTTTATCGTTTTCGCGATAGTGGGAAGGACGAATGCCTACCAGAACATGACCATACCAAATTTTCAGGCTGCCCTGGACAGCGGCAATTATGAGGAGGCCCTGTCCATCTACAGGAGCGTGCAGGATGAGGTGCTCTCGGCTTCGCCTGAAGATGCTGGCAAGTTTACCACGCAGACGCAGATGCTTGCAGAGATGGAGGCTATCGTCGCGGAGAAGACTGATACTCTGTGCAACAGGATCCTGACCGAGAGATATGTTCCAAACCCGTCTGATGTTGAGTTCCTTGATTCCATGGAAGAACTTACTTCTTCGGTCGTATATAAGTGGCTTAATGAACTCTGCGTCAGCTTCCTTCTCGGTGAGACGGAGAAGCCTGATGTCATGTTCGTCTTTGACCAGCTCGAGCCCATAGGCAACCTCGCGGCTACTTCCGGACCGCTCCTTCGTGAGCTCGACAACATCGAGACTGCGACGGGAGAGGTGCAGACAGCGGAAGCAGCTTTTACAAAAGGTGATTACATAGGCGCAGTCAAAGGCTATCAGGGCGTTGCCGAAGGTTATGACGGATTTGTCTATGATTATTCGGTAGCCAGGATAGAAGAGATAAAGGACATCATGTATGAGCCCATGATCAATGAGTGCGAGCACATGCTCGAGACATTCAAGTTCTATTCGGCCGAAGTGCTGCTGTCGGATCTCGCCGTTATCTTCCCGGATGACGAGAGGATAAAGTCAGATCTGCTCACGGCAACGGGTAATACCACGGAGACATATGAGTATTATGGTCAGATAGAAGTCCTTTGCGTCAGGTCTCTCATCGCAGATCCAGAGACGGCTTTTGCAGAAGGCTACGCAAGTAACGAGAGCGGACTGTATCTTACCTGCGAAGAATTCGAGACGATGCTCGAACAGCTCTATGCCGGAGGTTATTGTCTGGTCAATCCCGAGAACCTTATCGACATGAGCGATTCGACGTACCTGCTCGAGCGTAACCTCAAGGTGCCTGTAGGCAAGAAGCCTCTGATAATCGTTGTCGAGAATCTCACTTACAGCGCCACTGCATACGGATACGGCACCTGCAGACAGCTTGTCCTCAACGACAGCGGTCAGGTGTGCGGACAATATGTGACCATCAACGAGAACGGCGACGAGGAGATCGTCATAAGCAGGACCGCCGAGTGTATCGGCATCCTCGACCAGTTCGTCGAAGAGAACCCCGACTTCACATACGACGGCGCGAAAGGCATCATCTCCGTCAGCGGGTACGAATCTGTCTTCGGCTATGTCGTAAGCGAGGACGAGATCGACGACAGGAACGCAGCACTCGCCACACAGAACATGCCGTCCATCGAACCTACAGCGGATGAGATCCTGGCAAACCAGGAGACGGTTACAAAGATCGCCGATGCCCTTAAGGATGAGGGCTGGCAGTTCGCTTCATGCACATACGGATATCTTCCGAATGCAAGATCCTGCACTATGGAAGAGATACAGGCCGATACTGAGAAATGGCTTGATCAGATAGGTCCGCTCCTCGGTGAGGTCCACATGATCGTATATCCGGGCGGCAACTATATCTATGGTACTGACGATGAAGCGGTATATCTGAAGAACCTGGGATTCAGGATCTTCTTCGGTATCGGTTCGAAGCCTTACTATACTTACGGTGACAACTATCTTTATTTTGACAGGTCGATAATCAGTGCGAACACGCTTGTCACTTACGATTACTCGAGGATACTGGATGCGGAAGCCATCCTGGATCCCGCCAGGGGGAGCACATAAGGGGCCTTATATTAAAATTTCATTTCATTATTTGTCATTCTATGCTGTAAAATAATCTTTATTGTAAGATATATATGATTTTTCTTGGAGGAAGATATTATGGCTAAGATCGATAAGCTTACTGCTCTTACTGAAGAAGAGGATATAATCTGGCAGGACAGGAAGAGATATATTGGTCTTCCGATCTCCTTTACGGTATACAGTTTCAGCAAATCCAAGTTCTATCTGAAGACAGGTCTGTTCAACATCAAGCGTGAAGAGATCCTGCTCTACAGAGTTCTCGATATTACGCTCAAGCAGTCCTTCGGACAGAAGATCTTCGGCGTCGGCACCATTGTTCTCAGCACTGCTGATAAGTCAACTCCGACCCTTGAGATCAAGAGCATCAAGCAGCCCGAGAGGATCTCCAAGGCTATCAGCACGCTCGTTGAGCAGCGCCGTGATGAGAAGAGAGTTACCGGTAAAGAGATGTTCGGTGCTTCGGGCGCATTTGGTCACGGTGATGTTGACGGAATCGATCATGATGGTGACGGTCATTTTGATCTGGACGATCTTATCGATCATCATTAATGAGGTGAAGATTTGGAAACCCGTATAGACAGACTGGGCAGCGTCAGGGAAGACAAGCTCAAACAGCTTAAGGAATTGATCGCCGAATCGAACAACATCGTGTTCCTCGGCGGTGCCGGTGTTTCCACGGAAAGCGGCATTCCTGACTTCAGAAGCGGCGCCGGTATCTATAATACCGAGAGCGGAACGAAGTACCGCCCCATCGATATCATTGCCCATGACTTCTTTATGGAGCATACCGAGATCTTCTATGATTTCTACAAGCGTAAGCTGATATATCCTGATGCCAAGCCGAATAAGGCTCACAAAGCCCTTGTAAGACTTGAGAGACAGGGTAAGCTCAAGGCGATAATTACCCAGAATATCGATAATCTCCATCAGGAGGCGGGAAGTAAGTGTGTTATCGAGCTTCACGGCTCCGTATTCAGGAACTACTGCATGGACTGCGGTAAGAAGTTCGATACAGAATACGTGGTTGCCCAGGAAGGCGTGCCTCACTGTGATAAGTGCGGCGGCATAGTACGTCCCGATATAGTCCTTTATGAGGAGAACCTTGAGCATAAGAACGTAGACGATGCCATCAAGGCAGTCAAGAAGTGTGATCTCATGATCATTGCAGGTACGTCTCTCACGGTATATCCTGCCGCTACATTTGCCCAGTTCCTTAAGCACAACAGGATAGTGATCATCAATAAGAGTTCTACATATATGGATCTCAAGGCACTGCTCACCATCCACGATAATGTCGGCGATGTTCTTGATATCTGTGTTCCCAAGCGCAGACCTTCGGTCAGGAAGAAGACTGCTGCAAAGAAGCCTGCGGCTAAGAAGACTACGGCAAAAAAGACAACTGCAGCAAAGACATCTTCCAAGAAGACTTCAGAGACTAAGGCAGCTCCTGCCAAGAAAGCAGCTTCCAAGACAACATCTAAGACAGCATCCAAGGCTTCTTCCAAGAAGCCCGCTGCTAAGGCTGATTCTACCAATAAAAGTAAATGAGATCAGATCTTGCTTATTTTGAGAAACGTTCCGAAGAGTTGTCCGAAGATATCCGTGCGACCGGACGTAAGAGCCTGATCCTCAGCATTCTCAGATTTGCATCATTCATTATCAGCATATTCTCTCTTGTGTTCGGCTATATCACCGCACAGGGAGTTCTCCTGCTCGCAGGAGGCGCGTTCCTCTTTGCATTCTTCCTGCTCTGTTATATTCATGACGGCGTAAGGGACAGACAGGATTATCTTGACAGTCTATATCTGGTCAATCAGAGATATATCGCCAGGATCAAGGGTGACTTCCAGACACTGAGGGAAGTAGCTGTTTACGGCCTCAAGAGACGCGAAGAGATAGAGGATGCGATTGAGTGGTTCAGCGGCAACGAATTCTTTACTCCCGATCACGATTACTGCATGGATCTTGATCTGTTCGGTAAGAAGTCACTGTTCTCGCTGTATAACGTATCCGAGACTCAGTTCGGCAGGAAGGCCTTTGCAGACGAACTGCTTTACAGCCCTGTGTCGGATCTTACCGCAGAAGACATCAAGCTCAGGGAAGAGGCGGTTGCCGAACTCATAGACAGAGTCGATTTCATGGAATCCTATCAGGCTATATCTGCTCTGGGCAAACTTAAGAAGAGCCCCAAGGCACTTTTGAACTTTGCAGAGAACGGACAGCCTCTTGGTAAGCTGCCGATCATACTTGCACTGTTCTCGGTTGCATTCTGGATATTCCCGGTGATCTGCATAATCTTCTTCAAGGACCTTATCGGTGCTTCGATTTCTGCGGCACTCATCGTAGATTTTCTCGTCTGGATCGTAAACCTTAAGCTCAATGCCGAGTATCTCAAGGCGGCAGGAGAGATGCCCAAGCAGGTTAAGACCATCTGGAAGCTCTTTGTAGAGCTGGAGAAGGCCGGTCTTAAGTCGCCGCTGCTCGTGAGCTATGTCAAGGGCAACGTCAGGCGATATACTGCTTCCGAATCACTGAACAATCTGTCTATAGCATTGTTCTTCGCTCAGCTCAGGAGCCAGCCGATATTTGCTCTGCTCCTTAATCTCATATGTCCGCTCGATTATCTTGTTGCATATCTCATGGGCAGATGGGCTGATATCTATGGTCCGAGCCTAAGCGTGCAGATAGACGGCATAGCTAACATTGAAGCGCTTATGTGTGCTGCTCAGGTAGGGATAGCATCAGACCAGAGTGAATTCCCGACATTTGTTGAAGCAGAGAAGCCTTCTGATGAAGCGTACTTCAAGGGCGAGAATATCGTTCATCCGCTTCTGTCTCATGAGACGGCGGTAGCAAATTCGGTCGAGATCAACTCAGATATCGCGATAATCACAGGATCCAACATGTCCGGTAAGACCACACATATAAGGACTGTCGGTGTCTGTGCGATTCTTGCTTACATGGGCGCTCCCGTACCGTGCACGGCGCTTTGTTTAGGCAAGATGCGCATCATGTCTTCGATGAGGATCGTTGACAGCCTTGAAGAGAACATCAGTACATTCAAGGCAGAGCTTACCAGGATATCCAAGATCATTGACGGTGCTGAAGACGGCAAGCCGATGCTCTTCCTTATCGATGAGATCTTCAGGGGCACCAATTCAGATGACAGGACCGAGGGCGCACTTACGGTCCTCCATAATCTGTCAAGGGATTATATCTGCGGCATGATGACCACACACGATTATGCCATGGTCGATAATACGGTTAAGAACTTCAATAATGTCCGCTATTACCACTTCTCTGAGAAGTATACCGACACCGGGATCACATTCGATTATATCCTGGCTCCGGGTATCAGCAGGGAATCCAATGCCAAATACCTGATGAAGCTCGTCGGTATACAGTAAATACACTGTTTCCGAGTTTTCTTAACCCCTAATCTGTTGCCTTTTTAACGAATTTGATATTATCAAATCGTAAGTGTGTTAACGCATATAACAAAAATGCCACAATCCTTACAAATTCATTGATAGAAACTACTAATTAATATATTATCTATTTGGGAAGTTATGAAGTGAGCGTGGGTATGTTCGAGAGTCTTTCTGATTATAAGGCTTTGGTTTTTGACTATTCAGTCATGTTTGAGGTCGGGGGCACTCCGATCTTTGATGAACTGCTTGAAGTCATTATGAAGAGCGGCATGGATGTCTACGTAAGTAAGACATTCAAGATGCTGCATTACTGTGTCCTGCGCCAGGCTGATCCCAAGAGCAAGAGAGCCGTTGATTCGATGAAGACTTTCTGCTCATATCTGCTTCCTGATAAGAAGCTTCACCTTGTAAATGAACTTGAGACGGGTGCATTCCTTGAAGCCTTGGCTTCTGTTGAAGGTGCCTGCATCCTTACGACCAGGAACGGTATCTTCACAAAGCGTCTCTATGAGAAGCATCCTGATTTCTCCGGCCATGTCGCTATCCTTACCGGAAGGGAACTTAAGATCTTCGAGTCTGTCGATAAGCTGACCAAAGACTATCCTCTGCCGGAAGTAAGCAAGCTTGCTCTCAACAATTCCTACCTCGATGAATATGCTTTCGCCAGCGTCGGCGATGTTGTTAAGAGCAAGGATCAGAGAGAATCATATGAACTTATCAAGCGTCTCAGCGGTGGTGCTGAGGGCATGGTATTCACAACGGACAACAAGAATCTCGTCGCGAAAATATACCACAGGGGCACCATCACTCCTTTGAGATGGGCAAAGCTCCAGAAACTCGCAGATCTCGGTATCCGCAGCAACGGCTTCTGTCTGCCGAGAACTCTGCTGTACTTTAATAACATCCCAGTAGGCTATACGATGCCTCTCGGCCAGGGAACTACGTTGGGAAGCGTTTTCGACGGGCCCGATGCCATCCTCGAGCAGTTCCCGGATTGGACCAGACTTGATGTTGTAGAGACGCTCGTATCCCTTATCGAGAAATATCTCTATCTGCACCTGCACAATGTTGTGGCAGGTGATATCCAGCTTAAGAATGCGCTCATCGCTTCTCCCAAGAAGGTATTCCTTATCGACATGGACAGCGTACAGGCAGGTAACTTTCCTTGTCCGGTAGGTACTGAAGAGTTTACCGATCCGAGACTCTGGGGCAAGGATTTTGCTGGATTCGTCCGTGGTCTGTGCGATGAAGACTATTCCATCGCTATGCTCGTATTCTCGATACTGTTCTGCGGCCTGCATCCGTATGCCACCAGGAAGGGTGCCGAGACACTCAAGGAAGAGATAATCGAGAAGAACTTCCCTTATACTCTTGATAACTCTGATGAGGAGCATATCCCCGTTGGCGGTTATAACCACATCTGGAGAAGACTTCCCGAGAGACTTCGCACGATGCTCTATCAGACATTCAAGTGCGGAACCCGTTATGAAGCCGTTCAGTGGTATGACGCAGTGTCTGCATACCGCGACGATATCATCGCCATGAAGCTTGACGATGCTGAAGCATATAAGCTTTTCCCTGATTCTGACTATAACCAGAAGGAATACACGGGCCTGGCTGATGATTTCAAGCCGGAAGAACATAAGGCGGCAGAGCCTGCATCAGCTCCGGCACCTGCTCCTTCTCCTTTTGCGCAGCAGGCTCCGGCAGAATCAAAACCCGCGTTTGCGCCTGTTGCTGACGGTTCTGCATTCCAGAACCCCGAACCCAAGCCCGTATTCGAGAAGAAGACTTTTGCTGCCCCCAGCGGCAAATATGTACCGCGCAATATCGGTGATCCCGAAGAGGCAAAGAATTACGGCGCACATAAAGATGAACCTGAGCAGAACAAGAAGAAGGGCGGCAAGTTCTTCGGTCTGCTCTGATCGATACAGTAAAACCACATCACTATCCGGGAGGATTATAAATGGCTGATTCAGTATTTAGTAGCTCTGATTTTGGCAGCAGCACAAAGAGAAGATTACCTATCTGTTTCGCGCTCGATACGTCAGGGTCGATGATAGGCAACCCGATAAGACTGCTCAACATGGGCCTTCAGAACTTCATGGCATCCATCAAGGCAAATGATGATACAAGATCTTCCACGGATATCGCGATCGTTACTTTCGGTGCGAAGGTAGAGATCGTTATGCCGTTCGGTAAGATCTCCAAGGAGAAGGGCGTTCCCGAGATTAAGGCATCAACAACGCTTACTCCTATCGGAGAAGGTATCCTTACCGCGCTGGAGCTCCTTAACACACGTAAGGAAGGCTATAAGGAACTCGGAATCAAGTACTATCAGCCCTGGCTCGTAGTAATCACCGACGGTGCGCCTCAGGGTCCCAATGCAATGCAGAACATGGAACTTGCCATCAAGGCATGTAATGAACTCGAGGCTGAAGATAAGCTCGTAGTATTCAATATCGGTGTCGGTTCAGGCGCCGATCTCGATATCCTCAAGAGACTGTCGCAGAAGCGTGCAGAGCCTATCTCGGTATCTTCCGCTGACTTCGGCAAGCTCTTCGAATTCCTCGGTTCGTCGTCTTCTTCCATCGTATCTTCAGGCAAGAGCGATGACAGCCTCTACAACATCAACACAGAGCCTCAGGGTGATTCTGTAGGTGTGGATGACTTTATGAAATTCCTTGATGAGGATGACGAATAATGTACACCGGAATAACCGTAGGTTGTTTTACCACCATAGGCAACAAGCATGTAAGTCGCGGCACTCCGTGTGAAGATGCATCCTGCGCAGTATCGCGTAACGGTGTGTCTGTCGTATGCATATCAGACGGTGCAGGCGGTAAGCAGTATACCGATGCGAGATTCGGTTCGCAGTGTGCGGTCGATACGATCGCTTCCGTGCTGTGCGATCATTTCGATGCGTTGTATCAGGAGAACAGAGAAGCTGCCGTTCGCGGTTATCTCATGGCAAAGCTCCGTGTCGAGTTCTCGAAGATCATGGATGAGAGAGACCTCGATATCATCGACAGACTCTCATGCACACTTCTCTTTGCTGCCGTAAAGGACAGGAGACTCTTGATAGGCCATATCGGTGACGGCTTGATCGCGAGGGTATCACCTTCCGGTGTATCGCCGTTTACGATGCCGCAGAATGACAAAGAGGGTAAGACTTTCTTCGTTACCGCAGCGCATGCGGACAATTACATGCGTCTTCTTAAGACGACGGTAGATGACTGTCATGCCATCGCTCTCATGACTGACGGCGTTCAGGACAGCGTATATAACGAGGAGGCAGGTCTGGTAAAGCCTGTTGTTGCCAAGCTTGCAGAGACTTTCAAGGACGGCAGACAGGCCGGCGAGGAAGCTCTTAAGGAGACAGTAGAGAAATACATTGTTGCGGGAAGCAACGTCTCCGATGACGCAAGTATAGGTATAATGTATTTTGAGGGAACAAATGCGCCCGATGCGGCATCTCTCGAGACAGCTGCAGAGAAGTTCGGTGATTCTGACGAGAGCTTCAAGGAGTTATCCGTTCAGATCAAGCCCGAACTCATCAAGGCGCAGGAGATAATCGCCCGCAAGAAGCAAGAGGCGGCAGAAGAGGCTCCGGAGACGAAGCCTGAAGAGAACATTCCGGCATCAGAGCCTGCAGCAACTGCAGAAGCAGCTCCTGCCGAAGAGAATAGAGGGAAAACTGGTGTCAGCAAGCTGTCTGTCGCGATGTTCTGCATCGGCTTACTGCTTGCTATAGCGGGAATTGTTATGTTTATCCTGTCAAAAGCAGGATAAGAGGAGGGAACATGGCAGACGAGAAGAAATATGAGATACTTCCGGGTGTTGATATACCGGATATGAAGACGATAAAGGATGCGGCATCGGATTATTCAGCTTCCGGTGTTGAAGACTTCGCCATCAAGAGCTTCGGTGTGGCTCCGGCCAAGCCGGGAGTTACCGCTCCCGTATCTTCCGAGGAGCTTGCCAATCTTCAGAACATTGGTGACAAGGTTGCAGCTGACGAAGAGAGAGCAGCTGCCGAGAGCCGCAAGCGCATGGATTCCATCATGCAGAGTGCTGTTAAGCAGCCGGAATCCCTTAACCATCTGCGCCGCGAGAACGCGTCCAAGATGAACGAGGAAGAGCGCAAGAAGATGGAAGCCCAGATCGAGGAAGAGGAGAAGGCACAGGCTGAGATCGACGCCAAGAATAAGGCTCGTGAAGACAGAAGACGTCTCCAGCAGCAGCTCCTCGAAGAAGCACGCGAGCGTGCAAGGATCGACAGGGAGCAGGAGAAGTATCTCGCTGAGAAGAAGAAGGAAGAGGAAGCCAAGGCTGCTGAAGATGCTAAGACCAAGGAAGGCTCCGAAGATGATTCCAAGGTAGAAGCTCCCAAGGCTGAATCTGAATCTAAGCCTGAAGAAGCTGCAACAGAAGCCAAGCAGGATACTGCATCTATTGCAACTGATGCAGAGACCTTCGATGATTTCTCCGAATTCTTAGGTGATGATAAAGAACAGTGATCCTGTTCAGATCCTGTGAAGGATGACTACTGCCAGGATATAAAGAACATCGACGATCGCAGCAGCGATAACGATAGTCCTCCAGACCTTCGGAACACTATAACCGCGATTCTTTTTGAGCTCCTCGTGAAGAGGAGTTCTTATATTTTTGAAGAGGATTATCTTCTTCTTCGTAAGTCTTCCGACTGTGATCTTAAGGATGGATATACCGCCGTCAGCCAGGAACGGAAGTCCGAGGATAAGATAAGCAAAAGGCACCTTCAGGTAGATCGCATAGAAAGCAATGAAGAAGCCTATGGCTCTCGAACCCGCATCACCCATGAGGACCTTGCTGGGGAAGAAGTTGAAGATAAGGTATGCCGCCAGGCAGCAGATCATGATGATGCCGATCGTAATGCCGTTCATCGTAAGGGTTCCGTTGAAGAATGCCGTAACGGCCAGCGCGATTATAGTAAGGATCGTAAGCGTGCCGGACAGACCGTCTATGCCGTCTGTCGCATTGGTGGCATTGATAGACACCACGAAAAGGATAACCGCAAGGATATAGAACACCACGGGGGTGAGAAATACAGGTACACCGTTGATGCCGAGTCTTACATATCCGCCAAAACCAAAGAGCAGACAGATGAGACCGCCGAGAAGGGACAGGCCGAAATCAAGCGCACCCTTGATGTATTCGTTCCAGGCCTTCTTTGAACGGTCGTCAAGAAGACCGGTGATCATTGCAAGGAATGTGATCCCGGCACCGAAGATCAGGCAAGCTTCAAACTGATAGAGATATACGCAGACCATCGTAACAAGAGTGAAGACGATGGTAAAATACAGACCGGTGCCGGTCGGTTTGCCGATGTTGACTTCAGCGCCTTCCGCGAACTTACGGCCGCGGTCATGGCCCAGGAGAAGGCCTTCACCGGGTCTTTTCAGGATGAAAAGATAAGTCAGTATATAAGAAAGAAGTGCGCCCGCACCTAATATAATCCAGTAATTCATAATACCTCTTCCCAAAACAGTAGAATTATACCGCTCTTTAGGCTCCGAGCAAAGTTTGCCGCTGACGATAAAAAGCACAGAAAATTAGAAGAATTTGCGAATTTGAATGTATATACTATTGACATAGTAGTAAAAGAATACTATCATAGCTTCATCAAAGCAATTGGAGAGGAAAAAACTATGGTATTACCGATCATTTTATTCGTACTGGCAACTGTTCCTGCCGTGGTACTGTTTATCATGACAAGGAAGCTGGACAAGAAGGAGAAGGAATCCAAGAAGCTGCTCTTTAAGATCGTTCTTATGGAGATCCCGTTCCTTATCGCCACAGTTATCGCTGAGGGAGTCTTACAGGCACTCATGACTGCTGTGTCAGGAGAGGATATGTCGAACCTTGTCTACATCGCACTGTTCTGCTTCCTGGTCGTAGGACCTGCCGAAGAGATCTTCAAGTTCTTAGGCGCCAAGATCCCGACGTGGAAGAGCCCCGAATTCAACTGTAAGTTCGACGGTATCGTTTACTGCACAACGTCTGCTCTTACTTTCGCGCTGGTAGAGAACCTTGGCTATGTGTTTACTTCAGGCTCTCTCGGAACGGCGATAATGAGAGCGCTCTGCTGCTTCCCCGGCCACTTCATGTACGGCGTGCTGATGGGCGTGTTCTATTCCCGTGCCAGAGTATGTGCGAACAACGGTGATAAGAAGGGCAAGAATAAGAACTTCTTCCTTGCTATCCTGATTCCTGCACTTATCCACGGCTTGTATGATACGATCTGCTTTTCAATGTCGCCTCTTGCAACTGAGCTCGACAGCGCAGGCGGATTCTATGAGACAGCAGTTGTCCTGCAGCTGATACTGTTGCTCGGTGCCTTCGTGGTAGTCATCGTCGGAACATACATCTGCCTGTTCGTAGTTATCATCAAGCAGTCCAAGAACGATAAGTTCATCGCACCGAGATATCCGCTGCCTCAGCAGCCCGCTGCAGTACAGCAGGCTCCCGTTCAGCCCGTTGCTCCCCAGGCGGATCCTTACGGCAACAATAACGTGTAACTCTTACTTACGGGAGATAGATTAAGATAAAAGAAAAACCCTTGAGGAATCCTCAAGGGTTTTATCTTTGGTGCACCTCCAGGGACTCGAACCCTGGGCCCACTGATTAAGAGTCAGTTGCTCTACCATCTGAGCTAGAGGTGCGTTAAGCAACGGAAATGATTATAACCATTGTAATTTTATGTGTCAACAGTTTTTTTAATCGAAATATCCCGTCATGTCAGAAGTCGAGAAATCATCCTTGAGCGGCAGCTCGACAGGGCGTCTCTCTTTGGCTGATCTGTATATGCCGAGCATCGTATCGACTGAAGAGAAGCCGGCGTAAGCATCGGCTATGGGCTGTCTGTCTTCATTGATCGAATCCCTGAGATCCTTATATATCCCCATATGAGGATTCAGTGCACACTTGTATGAGAAGAGTCCGCCTTCCTTGAACTGTCTGCGGATATAGTAACCGTTAAGCTCTTTTGTCTTACCGTTTGCCTTAAGGGAATAAACGGCAATGTGGGGGACATCGGAGTCGAGCCCCATCGTGATCATTCCCTTCTCACAGAAGACAGTAAATTCAGCCATGTGTTTGGAAGGGAAGGTAGCCGTCGTGCCTTCGATGGAGGCCAGAGCCCCGTTCTCAAGACGAAGCGTCGCCATACCGAGATCCTCGGCTTCGATATTCCTTAAGCGCTTGGCGAGCATGGCCTGAGCTTCCACGGGTTCGGATCCCATCAGCCATACGAGGAGATCGATGGCATGGATGGTCTGGTTCATCAGAGCTCCGCCGTCACTCTTCCATGTGCCGCGCCATGCAGCGCTGTCATAGTAGTCATTGCCGTGGCCCCAACGGACGTTGATCGTGCCGTGGGTGACCTTGCCGAACTTGCCGGTGGCGATATCCTGCCTGAGTATGTTTACGATAGGAAGGTATCTGTATATATGTCCCATCGCGATCTTCCTGCCGGTAGAACGGGACAGATCGTATATCTGCCTTGCTTCGCCGTCAGACATGGTCATGGGCTTCTCGAGAAGCAGGTTGCTTCCGTGCTCCATGGCATACTTTGCAATCTCGAAATGCAGTCCTGAAGGTACGGTTACCGCCGTGATGTCAGGCTTGACCGTATCTATCGCTTCCTTGTAATCTGCAAAGACCGGGGTATCAGCAAAACCTTTTACGGAAGACAAAAGTCTCTTGGCGGAATCGGCATTTGTATCTACTACGCCCTTAAGCTCCAGACCGCTGAGCTTGGATATCGACTTAAGGTGCTTTACGGCTACGCGTCCGCATCCGACGATTACTACAGAAAGAGACATCAGTACCTCCGTTTGATTTGATTTAGATATATTAGCACAAAAAATGTTATTCTTTAATTATTAAGAAAAAGGGGTACATATCCATGAACATGCTTGAGATCATTCTGGACAAACGCTACGGCAGATCTCTTACGGATGAGCAGATCAGATTCTTCGTCAAAGGCATAACAGACGGTTCCATACCTGATTACCAGACATCGGCTCTTCTTATGGCGATCGTCCTGAACGGTATGGATGAACGTGAGATGACTACGCTCACGCTCGAGATGGCCGGATCCGGCAAGCAGAACGATCTGTCATATCTGGACGGTATCCCGGTAGATAAGCACAGCACGGGCGGTGTGGGCGATAAGATAACCCCAATACTCATGCCGCTCATCAGCACCTTTGGCGTGCAGACGGTAAAGCTCTCCGGAAGAGGCCTGGGATTCACCGGAGGTACAGTGGACAAGTTCGAATCCATTGAAGGATTCAATGTAGAAGTACCCCAGTCTGAATTTGCGGAATATGCTAAGGATACGGGCATGGTAATCTCCGCGCAGACACCGGACCTTGCTCCGGCTGACAAGATACTTTATTCGCTCAGGGATGTAACCGGAACTGTTGATTCAATACCGCTCATTGCATCGAGCATCATGAGCAAGAAACTGGCAGGAGGCGCGCAGGCCATTGTCCTTGACGTTACCTGCGGAAGCGGTGCGTTCATGAAGACTGAAGAAGATGCAAGACAGCTGGCTGAAGCGATGATCAAGATAGGTAAGGGTGCGGGAAGGAACATGTGTGCCGTTATCACGGACATGGACCAGCCTCTCGGACGATGCTGCGGCAACACTCTCGAGATGCAGGAGGTCTATGAGACACTTACCGGCAAGGGAAGCAAGGATGTAACTGATGTTGTAGTAGAGCTTGCGGTAAAGCTCATTCAGATGGCTGATAAGGCTGACGGAATGTCTGAAGATGAACTCAGACAGGAGTGCATGGACAGACTGTCCGACGGCAGGGCGCATCTCAAGTATTCCGAGCTCATAGTGTCCCAGGGAGGTAAGATCGATGCGATAGGATCGCCCGTGTACAGGGAGTATCCTTTCGATGCGATGCATGTAACGAGTCCCGATGAAGGTTATGTAAGGTCAGTAAGAGCGGATCTGATAGGCAAGGCTTCAGTCCTGCTCGGTGCGGGAAGGCTGGCCAAGACCGATCCCATCGATTACGGTGCAGGTCTTTGCTTCTATTCCAAGCGCGGTGATAAGGTCAGAAGAGGAGATGTTCTCTGTTCTCTCTGTCATGGTGAACATGCCGAGCTCGATGAAGAGCGTCTCTTCGATGCGATGGATCTCGTTCTCGAAGCCTATGAGATAGGACCTGAGCCGCCTGAGGCAAGAGAAGCGGTCATTGATGTCTTGTCTTAAATCCGGGTTAGTGTATAATACGAACAAATGTTTTTATTGTTGAGGAAGCATGATTAATAAGGTAACGCACAGGATCATAGGTATCGACCCGGGTTATGCCATAACCGGCTACGGGATAATCGAGAAGACCGGAAGCAAGATAAGAGCCATAGAATACGGCGCGATCGAGACTTCTTCCAAATCGGATTTTACCTTGAGGCTTCTGGCGATCAACGATAAAGTGAGATTCCTGATCGAGCAGTTCAAGCCCGACTGCATGGTTATAGAGCAGCTCTTCATGGGTCAAAACCACACTACTGCCATAGGTACGGCACAGGCGAGAGGCGTGGTGCTGGTGGAAGCCGCAAGGGCAGGAATCGATGCATATGAGTTTACTCCTATGCAGGTCAAGCTCGCGGTAACAGGTTACGGTAAGGCAGAGAAGAAGCAGGTGCAGATGATGACGCAGAGAATGCTGGGACTTGAAGAGATCCCTAAGCCGGACGATGCGGCGGATGCTCTTGCCATAGCTATATGTCTTGCCAATACGGGTATCAATAATGCCAATAAGGTCGTCTCGGGATATCAGCACGGAAGGTACGGATATTCCAAGAGGAACGAATTCGGTTGATAAGGAGATAATATGTACGCATATATCAAGGGAACGATAGCAGGCAGGAACGATGCCGAACTGATCGTGGATAACAACGGAATAGGATATCTGATCAATTGCCCGCTCTCGATATCGGCTCCGCTCGGAGGCATTGGCGACGAGGTAAAGGTGTTCGTATATCAGAGCGTCAAGGAAGACGATATATCGCTCTATGGTTTTGCCACGCAGGAGCAGAAGGATATGTTCCTCAAGCTCATCACGGTAAGCGGTATCGGCCCCAAGGTAGCACACAGCATCTGCGCTTGTCTCGAGCCCGAACAGTTTGCCGCAGCGGTCATGAGCAATAATGTTACCGTCCTTACAGGCGTTAAGGGTCTCGGTAAGAAGACAGCCGAGAGGATAATCCTTGAACTTAAGGATAAGCTCAAGGCACAGACCGGTAAGGCAGCTTCGATCTCCAAGATATCACCTGCAGCAGGTCTCATGAGTCCGGCAGACGGTTCTGTGATGAACGATGCGGTGGGAGCGCTCATCATGCTCGGATTCAAGGAGCAGGAGGCTACCGATTCCGTTGCTGCCGCATACTCAGAGGGCATCGGTCTTGAAGAACTCATCAAGAAGGCATTGAAGATAGCATCAGGAAGTAAATTATCATGATGGATTACGAGAGTTACGGAGAAGAGGACAGCCGCGTACTGGGCAGGATGGTCCAGCCCGGAGACGGCGATGAGAGAACGTTAAGACCTGTAAGGCTTGAAGATTATGCCGGACAGACCAAGGTCAAGACCAATCTCAAGATATTCATCGAAGCAGCCAAGAAGCGCGGTGAAGCGCTCGATCATGTATTGCTCTATGGTCCTCCGGGACTCGGCAAGACAACGCTTGCCGGTATCATAGCCAATGAGATGGGCGTAGGTCTTCACATTACTACCGGTCCTTCCATCGAGAAGGCGGGAGACCTGGCTGCCATACTTACCAATCTCGAAGAGAATGAAGTCCTGTTCATAGATGAGATCCACAGGCTCAATAAGAGCGTGGAAGAGATCCTCTATCCTGCGATGGAGGATTATAAGCTCGATCTCATGATAGGCAAGGGACCTGCGGCCAGGTCCATGAGGCTCGATCTTCCGCACTTTACCCTTATCGGCGCTACGACCAGGGCAGGTATGATATCTTCTCCTCTGAGAGACAGATTCGGCATGATCCACAGATTAGAGCTCTATGAGACAGAAGAACTCATGAGCATCCTGTCGCGTGACGCAGGACTTCTCGATATCAAGATCAATGAGGAGGGCCTCAGGAATATTGCTGCAAGATCCAGAGGAACTCCGAGAATAGCCATCAGACTCCTTAAGAGAATGAGAGACTATGCTTCTTATATGGAGAAGGATGTCATTGATAAGGAAGTGTCTGACTTCGGTCTTAAGCAGCTAGATATCGATAATATCGGTCTTGATGCCGTAGACAGGAGAATGCTTGTTACAATGGCTGATGTATTCTCCGGCGGTCCTGTAGGACTTGAGACCCTTGCGGCAACCACAGGTGAGGATCAGGTTACGATCGAAGATGTATATGAGCCTTTCCTTCTGCAGAACGGATTCATACAGAAGACTCCGAGAGGAAGGATGCTGACGAAGAGGGCTTTCGAGCATCTGGGACTTCCCATGCCTGAGGATTATATTGCCAGGACGAGAGGCGGGGCAAAGCCTTCTGCGCCTGATAATATTACTATTGAAGAATGGACTGCCAATAACGGCGGAGAGGCGGATAGCTGATGGCTCTATTGCTCCATTGCTGCTGCGGTCCGTGTGCTATGTACCCGGTCGATCTTCTTTTGAAGGATGACCGCGATATCGACTTGTTCTGGTATAACCCGAATATCCATCCCCAGTTCGAATGGGACAGGAGACTCGAGAATCTCGGCAAGGTGGCTGAACATTACGGTGTGAAGCTAATTACCGTCGGCGATGCATGCGAAGAGGAGTACTGGAAGTCTGAAGAATATCTAAGCGAGTATCCGACGCGTTGTGATATGTGCTATGACCGCCGTATGGATGTGGTGGCAAAGTATGCCGCAGAGCACGGTTATTCTTCGTTCTGTACGACTCTTCTTGTAAGCCCGTATCAGCAGCACGATAAGATCGCAGCCGTGTCAGAGCAGATGGCTCAGAAGTATGGTGCTTCATTTGAATATATGGACTTCAGGCCCGGATTCAGACAGGGTCAGGACATGGCCAGGGAGATCGGCCTTTACAGGCAGAAGTACTGCGGATGCATATTCTCGCTTGAAAGTTCCAAGTTCCGTGATAAGATTTACAGATCCTTTGAGAAGTAAAGAGAGGAAGTATTCTTATCTTGGGCAGTTTACGCCAAAAATATATAGGTGACCGCAAGTTCTACCGCATGCTTATGGGTGTGGCTCTGCCTATCATGGTCCAGAATGGCATTACGAACTTCGTATCGCTCCTGGATAACCTGATGGTCGGAGCTCTCAGTACCGAGGCTTATTCGGCTGTAGCGATAGTCAACCAGATAATGTTCGTATACTTTCTCTGCATCTTCGGGGGACTGTCCGGTGCGGGCATCTTTACCGCCCAGTTCTTCGGCAAGGGCGATCATGAGGGCATAAGGAACACTTTCCGTTATAAGCTCATATTGGGAACTGTGCTGTGTGTTGCTTCGGCGCTTATCATGTGGTTTGCAGGAGATAAGATCATAGGTCTGTTCCTGAATGAGAGCGAGGACGGCGGAGACCTTGTGCTTACTCTCGAATACGGCCTCGGGTATCTGCACCTGATAATGCTCACATTGCCTCTGGTAATGATCACCAATGTCTATGTTGGCACGCTTAGAGAGTGCGGCGAGACGGTGCTTCCCATGAAGGCGGGCCTGATCTCCGTTGTGGTCAATCTGGTATTCAATTATCTTCTCATATACGGCAAGTTCGGACTTCCTGCGATGGGTGTCTACGGAGCGGCTATAGCCACAGTCATAGCCAGAGTAGTGGAGTTCGCCATAATAAGGATCTGGGTCATCCGTCATTCGGAGAAGACGCCTTATATGAAGGGTGTGTACAGGACACTGAAGGTGCCTGCAAACCAGTTCGTCAAATACTTTACGACGGGCTTCCCGCTGCTCATCAATGAGACACTCTGGTCGCTCGGTATATTCCTCTTAAGCCAGGCATACTCGCTCAGAGGTCTTAATGTCGTGGCGGGTCAGGGTATCGCCAACACAATTAACAACTGCTTCAATATCGCCTTCATCGCGACCGGTGACGCCGTAGCCATCATCGTAGGAAGACTTCTCGGCGCAGGGGATATGGAGAAGGCGAGAGACACTGACAACAAGATACTCGCGACTTCAGTCATGCTCGGAACTACCGTCGGGATAATAATGTTCCTTACGGCCAACCTCTATCCGATACCTTATAACGTTACACCCGAAGCAAAGTCACTGGGTGCCATGTTCATCATGGTGCAGGCTCTGTTCTACCCGAAAGATGCTTTCCTGCACACGTCTTACTTTACGATAAGGGCGGGAGGCAAGACGGTCGTAACGTTCCTTTTCGATTCGGTATTCATGATGCTCGTATCGGTGCCTGTGGCATATTGCCTGAGCAGGTTTACTTCGATGAACGTCATCGCGATCTTCGCCATCGTTCACGCTGCGGATCTAATCAAGTGCGCGGTGGGCGCAGTGATCCTCAAGAAGGGTCTGTGGATGAAGAATATAGTGTCGAAGCTCTAATTAGGTTCTTTGGCATCAACGGTAATCGAATAT
>JAEEGG010010057.1_pt1 | contig 21005 bp, 17 predicted proteins | sample 9134161 | NCBI WGS metagenome assembly JAEEGG01 (sample SAMN16246543, study PRJNA631951) | gut metagenome | biome: gut microbiome; feature: rumen; material: CR-attached | host: Bos | place: Iran: Karaj | collected 2018-10 | reverse complement strand
TCCATAACAGTCCGAAAAAAACAGGGAACAATAATTTTGTATATTTGATTATATAGTATATAATCGGTGATAGAATAACTAATACCATTAGATTGCGGATGTACCATAAAGGACAAAGCAAAGGAGAGCCATTCCCATGATCCCATACTCCCCTATCCCAAAAGGCTCTTATATAATCTATCAAAGTATAATCAGCCAAATCTTTTCCTAAAATAATGATCGTTTTCCCAAAAATCATAAGGCAAAGATATCCGCATAATATCAAAGCATTAAAAAACAAATAAGGAATTAAAAGAGTATGAAATCGACTCTTTATCTTCTGTAAAAATGTTTTCTTACTGTAAAAGAACAATAGACCAGAAATAAAGAAGAAAGCCGGCACACCTGTTTCCCCCATCCATAAAGACACAGGATATATTAATCGAAAATAGATGTCATGTCCTCTTGTTATAGCACTCGTGGAGGTGTAGCAGTGAAGGCAAATGATCAATAGGATCAAAGGAAACCTCAAGGTTTCTATTGAACGTGACAGTTTTTGATATGATAGATTATCCACCATTATTCATTATCTCTGAATAAATCGTTGATACAGATTCTGCCACCCTTTTTGCATTGAAGCGTTCTGTAACAAATTTCCATGCTTGATTTGCACATTCTTCCTTCATTACAATATTCTCATAAAAAAATCCTATTGCTTTTGCGAATGCTAGCACATCATCAAATGGAACAACCAAACCATTCTTTTGATGTAATAATACTTCTTTAGTACCATCTGTTGGCGTTGCAATAATTGCTTTCCGCATAGCCATTGCTTCTAGCAGAGCGATAGAGAGTCCTTCCCACAGACTAGGCAGGCAATAAACATCTATACAATGTAGCAGATCTGGGACATCTGTCCTGAATGGAGAACGAAAAAGATAGCCAGTCATCTGATGCTGCCGGATATAAGCATCAACCTCCCCATCCATATCCCCTTCTCCAACGAACAAGCCTTTGATAGACGGATGAACATGATGAGCATTTTCCAAAGCGGCAAGGAAACCTAGTGGATTCTTCTGTTTGGTACATCTGGCAATAAACCCCACAATAAAGTCGGATTCAGAGAAGCCGAGTTCAGATCTTAAATCTTTAAAAGAACCATCCGGATTGAACTTATCAAGATTGACACCGTTTTCTATGACAAGAGCATGTTTAAGCCCGAAGACTTTGCTACCCGTTTCTTTATTACTCTCAGATACACAAATAACCTGACTAGCGGAACTACAGATGATCTTTTCACTCCAACCACGCAATTTCTTGACAATGTATGGCTGATCATCATGGAAACTCCATCCGTGAACAGTATATATTAAAGGAATATGTAATTTTCGAACAGGATAAAGAATGTTTGATGCGGCTCTACTGCCATGAGCATGCACCAATTGAATATGCTCATCCTGAATCAACTTAACGATTTGGCCTTGGACCTTTATATCAAATGGTTTCTGGGTCTTGATTATATGACATACAATGCCCATCCGAGTCAAACGTCTTATCATCTCACCATCTGTAAAAGACAAGCAAACAGGTTCTACTTTTTCCTTGTCTAGGAAATAAATTAAATCCAACAAATGTGACTCACCGCCACCAATTTGTCCCTGACGTATGACTTCCAACACTTTTAGTTTTGCCATATAACCAATCATTTGCGATGCAAAGATACAAAAAAAGAAGAGAAAAACATAATTATCAAGAACTTTTTGTGCTGAAGTGAGTGAATATTCAAATTAATTGATTAATTTTGCATCCAATATTATTTACGAATGGTATGAGAGAACGAATACACCAATTAGACTACCTGAAAGGGATTTTCATTTTACTAATGGTATTATTCCATTTGGCACCTGTCTATGAAAACTACCCAGTACTGCAAGCAGCTGTATACACTTTCCACATGGCAGCATTTCTGATTATATCTGGTTATCTTGCCAACATAGAAAAGGATATTCCAAATTTCTGTCGAGGTATTTTGCGCTTTGTCATCCCTTATATAGTTTTTGAAATAGTCCATATACTACTTGTTTATCTCTTAGGCAATGCCATGCACTCCAACAGTTCCGTAACAAGCCTGACATTGCCAGGTGTTCTAGATGAAATATTAGAGAATCCTTCCAATCCCTACTGGTATTTGCATACTTTGATTATTTCCACCGTGATTTATTACGTGGTGTATAAAGTATTCAATCTGAAAAGCATGACAGCATTAATTCTAACAGGATTAATACTATATGGGTTAACCTTGTTCATCTCCAGATTCTATTGGGTAAATGCCATTTGCTTCCTCATAGGTGTTTATATTTCCAGAAGCGGGAAAAATTTCCTTGAAGCCATACCATCGTCGCCTCTCGCAGTGATTCCGTTATGCATTCTGTTCTCTTTCAGGGAAAACTATCATACAGGAACGTTTGCTGGGATAACGATTACCATCCTCGTCATTAGTTTCCTGCTATTTGTATACAATTATATCGGCAGTGGCATAAGAAGATTTTTACATTATCTGGGAAGCAACTCTTTGGCGATTCTTGTATTCTCTCCCATATTCACGGTCATCACCAAGATGGCTGTACCTTATTTCAGTTTCGACCCGACAGTTATCTGCTTTGCTGTGCTTGCCCTAACCTTTGTCGTAGCGGGCTGTCTCTTCTGCGCTTGGCTTTCAGACAAGTTGCATATCAGCCAATACTTGTTCGTAAAGGATCACTTCTATGTGAAATATTAAGGAAACGATGTTGTGCTTACGGGCATGTCGAATTGATAACACCAATTATGTATAGGGTATGTCTTACCTTGGATAGTTATCGTGATGGAATCGCCTTGAGAGTCACGCAGGTTTCCTCGCGGTCCGTGTAAACGACCACTTACCATTTTATCGCCATTGATGGCATATCGAACGCGACAATCTTTGGGAGACTCACCACATAAAAGATGTACACGACCATCTTGTAGGATGACATTTTCCACAATATCCCGATTATCAGGAGTAATGACACTAAATCCATAATGACCGGGATTGGTGACTTGGATGGTGTCGAAAGTGAGAGGGGGACATGGAATGTTAAAGTCGATAATAACCTCTTTGTCGTGGCATTGTGCCTTTAATGGAAGAAGTCCGCGCTGATGCTTTTGATGCTTGAGTATGTCTAAGGCTGCAAGCGCAACCAGTACGCCATGCCTCTTTTGGCTTGCCCCGTCGATATGGATGATCTCATTGACGAAGTCGTATGGATACATGGGGCCACTGGCGTGGAATGTGGGATGGTCACGCACTAACTCTAACTGGGTTTCAGGAACAACGGTCTCAGGACAATCGTATGATAAAGGGTTAAAATCCTTCGCTCTGGTGACAGGGTTGGATTGGTAGCATATAACCTCAATGTCCTGTAGTTGACCGGTTATCTGCTTGACATCTTGATTGATATCCTTGACAAACTGAAGAAGGAGTTCACGATAATTGGTTCCAGGATAACTGGTAACGTCCGTCTCTCCCTGCATCCAGCAGAATGCAGGCATCACAAAATTCCAACCACGTTTCTGGGCCGACCGATAGGCTGTTTCAATGTCGCGAAGAAATTTGTTGTAGGTTTTACTTCCCTTACCCAGATCCGCGATGACAGTACCATCTTGTCCATCAGGGAAGATGCAAATCAGTGTGTCTTTCCCCGTGTTATCAGCAAGCACTTCTGCCATACCATAAACAGTCAGTTCAAAAGACCGTTTATGATATCGGGAGATCTTTTTGACGAATTGTTTGAAAGGACTAATATCAAAATAGCCGAAGTGATGATCCATATTTTCCGTGACAATACGTCCGTCGGCATAATTCGCCAGCGAATCGAAGTCCGTGACACGAATGGCATCCACCCCAATCGCCAAACTTTGTCCATAGACGGGTATACAGATAACAGTTTTATGCTCGTCTGCATCTTGACATGCTACAAGCGCCAAGATAACCATTATGGTGAATAGCATTTTTACTTTCATGGATGCAAAGGTACGAATAAGCGAGAGAAAAACCAAATGTATTTGTGTTTTTCCGAGCAAAAGTATCTTCGGCAAAACCAAAGTTACGAAAATCTCATGAAATCCTTTGTCTTCTTACTTTTTTTTTCTACTTTTGCAACAAAATAAGTATGAGTTATGAGAAGAGAACCCAATTTTGAGGTAATGAGAACCATCGCTATGTTTTTCATTGTTGTTTATCATTGTCTGACACATGGCATTGGTGATGGGTATGGCTTTAGTGTCAGCAATCCTACAACATTATCCAATCTTATGTTCTCTGATTTTCTATTGGTCTTTAGCAGTATTGCTGTCAACCTTTATGTGATGGTTTCGGGTTATTTTCTTGTTGATTTGAATTTTAAGATGAGTCGGATGGTGAGAACCTGGACTTATGCTTGTTTCTATTCCGTTGCCATCACACTATTGTTCATGTCTTTGCAGATTGAGCCATTCAGTATCATCGCTTTGGGTAAGAGTTTCTTCCCGATTAGCACAGATGCCTATTGGTTTGTAACTCAGTATATAGGGCTTTTGATCCTTTCGCCGTTTCTAGCCATATTAGTCAAACAGCTGTCCTATAAGCAATATCTTTGGCTTTTGATTGGTGGTGCATTTATCTGCCTGGCTCTTATACCTGACTTCCCACTTGCTAAGCGTTTCCATGTGGCTCATGGTAATTCTGTGTGGTCTTTCGCTTATTTGTTCCTGGTGGCAGGCTTTATCAAGCATTATCTGAAGAGGATTCCGATGGTATGGTTGATGACGGCAGCCCTATTTGTTACACTATTGACAATGGGTTGCGAAATCTTCTTTGGCTATCAGAATGACTCAATTCATCTGTTTTGGTTTAATTATAATGGCCTTCCATTTGTCCTTTCTGTCATAGTCTTTATCATTATCAGGCAAATGCAGATGGCAGAATCTGGGATTTGGGAAATATTGGCCCAATTAGCACCCTATACATTTGGCGTCTATCTGATTCACGACCACCTAATGATGCGGGGCTGGTTGTGGAATATGGTCTCATTGACTTCCGTGTGTGACCAATGGACATATCCCTTTATGGTTGTGGGCTTGTGTTGTTTGATTTTCATAGTCGCCGCCTTTATCGAAAGCATCAGAAAGAAACTCTTTACTCTGCTGAGGATTGACAACCTCATTACGAAGGTAGACCGATGGTCGTTCTACTCATAAAAATCAAAACAGAATCCCATCTCTTTGGCCATTTTCAGGATTTCCCGCGTCTTTTCTATTGAAAAGATTGCTGGAATGGAGGAATGAGTACCGAAGATGACAAATGCTTTCCTGTCGTATGCCTTTTGCAGCAATGCTCGCATGTCATCTATATTGGTGTCTGTCTGGATACCAATACGACCCAATTGGAAGACATGTCTGTCGGGATTGACAAGACTGGCACCTGAAATCATTTGGCATCCGTTTTGAGCAATAACTTTTCTGATGATCCTTGTGTTGCATCCATGAGGAGGGATAATCATCTTCATGATTCTTGTCGTATCAAACCCTTGATCATAAAGTCTTTGATAACTCTGTTGGATGTCATCTTCTATTTGCTGTTCATCCCATTCTTTCCATCGCTCATGGCGCAGTCCATGCAAGACAATACCTGCACCTTGTCGTTGCCAACTTACCAATGAGTCTGCAACCACAGGCTCCATCCGATCCGCAATAACTGCAAAGGCTGGTTTGATTCCAACCTCATCGGCAATCGCCTTTACTTTGAACACACCTTCTGTGCTGTCATCGTCAATCCACAAGGCGTAGGCTTTATCATCTGTCGAAAAACCATGCCAGGCATCCAATAGTCCAACATAGATGGTCTGCTTGCTCCATTCATTGCCAAACAGGGGCAATCGCCACCATACCAACAATACCATGGCAATCAATACAATTAGGAGAAGAACCATTCTTTTCATGACTATTCAGACACTTCTTGACTGAAATAGTTGCTAAATATAATCCTATCGGATATCTCTTGTGTCTTTCCCGTCACAGAATTCTGATAATTCTTATTCAACAGTGTATGCCCCAAGCCGCGCCATTTGCTGTCAACACCCATGATATCAAGAATGGTCGTGTACACATCCAACTGGTTGCATTCGCCATCCCATGCACTGGAAGGATCGAAGCCACCATTAATGATGTAGATGGGAATGTCATCAGAGATTCTTCCTTCCATATCAAGATATCTGGGCCGGGCGTCGTGATCTGCCACAATGACAATCAGGCTATTTTCATAAAGCCCTTTATTCTTCAATTCTTCAAAATACTTTCCTATCTGCATGTCAAAATAATGGCAGTTGTTGAGATAATTCTTATATGCCTGTGGCAGACTCTTGTCTGTGACCTCGAAACCATGTTTGACAAAAGAGTTGTAGGGCTGATGCATGGACATGGTCAGTATCAGAGAAAAGAATGGCTGGTTGTTCACTTGATCCTTGTAAGCAGCATACTTGAAAATCATACCATCTGTCAGGAATTCACCATTCTCATTGTCTTTCATCTCAGCCTGATAATCCAACATAGAATACAGATAATCAAACCCGTATGCCTCCGACATGGGCTGTTGCTCCCACAGGGTCGGATTCGTAGGAATGATGGTATGGGAATGGAGGTCTGAATGAATCTTTTTCATCTGTTCTGGCAGGCCGATGATTTCATTATGTTTGGCTTTGCTGACTGTAATCTCTGCATGTAACGGCAAGAGGCCAGCCATATAAATGTACTGTCCGTCAGCAGATTCGCCAATAGAGACATTGGGACGCATATGTCCATTAAAATAGACTGTACTATCATGTTTCAGTTTATTCAGATTGGGAGTAATCTCTTTTCCTTCAATGACAAGATCGGATGTAACGGAAAGGTAAGACTCTACCAAGATAAAGATGACATTTTTGATAGAATCTGACGCTGTACGTCCTGTAACTCTTAAACGATGATCAGAATAGAATTGTTCAATCTCCTGTTTCTGCTCCTTGGTTAGTTTTATCTCGCTGTCGCGTGTCAGTTGATCAACAACCATTTTTCTGAAGAACCCTTTATGGAAAACCGTCCAGTTGGGCCACATAGAGTCCATCTTTTCCGGAGTGAACATGGTTTTTTCCAAAGCATAGACAAACCCGTATTTAGGATGGAAGAAGTAGAGAGAATGGGCGGCCAGACCTATGACGAAACTGCACAGCCAAATGATGATGGTCGTACGAAGGCTCTTCATGGTGAGGTCTTGATGCCAAGTGCGTATAAGAAACCAGCCAAAGAGGATGGCCATCAACGGATAATACAAGTCTGTCCATTCAAAACCTGCCAGCATGCTGTCGACAACTGCGCCATCAGTCAAGTTCCCAGCCTGCCCAATGGAAGACCATGAAAGATACTGATGGAAGAAACGGGCATAAAACACATTACAGAATGACCATATCAATGTGACGATAAATGTAATGGCTAAACTGAGTCGCAGTCTGCGCAAAGTAATAATCCAAGCAATGAGGAGTACAACAGAAACATCTAAAAGACATGCAATGAAATTGTCTATGAGTGAAGATTTAAAACACGGCACTTCCAAGCCGATGGTTTGCAGGAAGTAATAGTGCACGAACAATAGATTCATCAACGACATGATGAATAAAACAAAAAACTCCGTATTAATATATTTCCTCATATTGGCTATAGATAAATGATTACAAAGAACGAGGCTATCCAGCCGAGAACACATAACTGAATGAAATGATCTTTGACGAGGGACTTAGTCGGGCTGCCGCTCAGGCCGAAGACGATCATATTCTGCAGGTATCGGAGCAGGCCTGCCAACACCCAACAAGAGGTCAGATAGACATATCGGGTGCCCATCCGCTCAATAACTTCTGAAGACATGGTGTACATGATATAACAGACCAAGGTGACTGATGCCACAATGGCTGTGGCCTCATTGATGAATGTCTTGTTGTAACCAGTGATCGAAACACGCGGTTTCTGACCTGTCTGCTCATAGAGGCGGTAGTCGTCATTCCGCTTGGTCAGGGCCAGGAACAAAGTGACAAGAAAGGTCATCAGCACCAGCCAATGCGAGATCCAAATATCTGTCACCAAGCCACCAACCAATACACGCATCACAAAACCTATGGCAATAATCGACACATCAAGGATGGCATACCGTTTCAGCCTGACACAGTAGGCGATGTTCATCAACCAATAGCCACCCACTATTATATATAAATAAGGTGTATTATTGCTTTTGGCCAATGGCAACAACGCAAAAGCGCCTATCGTACATATCAGCATCAAGATATAACCAGCCCTGACACCGACTGCCCCAGAGGCGATAGGACGAGTGCATTTCTTAGGATGAAGGCGGTCTGCCTCCACATCCTGCAGGTCGTTGAAACAATATATCGAACTGGATATCAGACAGAAAGAGGCAAATACGACCAACGTCGGCCAGAAGAAATCCCCTTTCAACAGATTGCTGCTGAAGAAGATCGGGGCAAAAACAAAGATGTTTTTGAGCCATTGCAGGGGGCGTAGCAGTTGAATATAAGATAGAATCATCGTTCCATGTTTTGTTTCTAAGACTCTGCAAAAATAACACTTTTCGGGAACAAAACCAAATTTTCAGCCAAAGACTATCTTTTGAGCATGAATAAATCCCCAGTACAGGAGCATCAACCCCAAGCCCGTACTGCCAGTACGGCAGGCAGAATACTGCGATACATCGATGGGAATACTGCAGTACAGACGCCAGAATACTCTGGTACGGCCCATCCGTACCAGCCTTAAGGACCATCCCGATCAGTCATTCCAATTATAGAGTTGCTCGTAAGCATCGAATCCGAGATGCTGAAGACCCAATTCCTTCAGCACCGCCTCTACGGCCTTGATATCGTCAGGGGAGCAGAGCCTGTCGCCGCGCTTACGTTCGAAATATCCAGTACGACCAAACTTCACCTTCAGACGATTCATGAACACCTTGTACTGACGCGGGAGCATCTCCTCCTTCATCGCCTCGAAGCCACGGGCAAACACCTGAGGCTCGTCACTACGATAGAACTCGCACTGCTCCGAAGGCTGGGTCAGCAGCGGGTTCACAATCTTCAGAATCTTATTACGACTGGTCAGCACTTGCATCGCCAACTGCCTCAGACAATGGTCTGCCATCGGACAATCAGCCTTGACACAAAGTGTATAGTTGTCGGGGACTTCTTTGAAACTGATGTGTATCATAAAACAATTAAATCATCTACTTAAGCCCCCCATCAAGGGGCTTTGATTTTTCAAACATAATAACATCACCGATGAACGGCTTCCGTCATCTCCGGTCGTCTTACGGTCGTCAAGGGGAGTGTCGTGTACACCCCTCTCTCTTGGCCCCTTTTAAAGGGGGCCGAAGGAGGGGGTACACTCCCCTTGACACCCTAAACGACCGCCGACGGAGCCTCGGCAACGCAGTTGCAAAGATACGAAACGGCCAGAAGCGAACTGGGAAATACTGTGTCAAAATGAGGCATATTGATGATTAAATTACGAAAATATAACATATTTAACTTTCATACACACGAAAATTCGCCATTTTCGTCATTATCGCCTAGGAATTCAATATCGACGAAGTCAGACAGTCCCAAGATGATCAAGAGATGTTATTGATTCCGTTCATACTTAACGCCGAAGAGATAATGACCCAAGAAGGGACTGAGGCGGATGAGGTAACTGGCCAGCAACGTGAGGCCCAGGACGATGAGGGCAATGGCAAGAATCACCCAGAACTCTATGAACTGACTGTCGAAGGCTTTCAGCCTATCGGCATAAGGCAGCAGGAAACGGGGCAGGAAGAAGTAGTGGAGCAGATAAATGTCCAAGGTTCGGGTGCCGACATACTGCAGGGGTCGTGACAGATGTAGTCTTTCCAGCCATGAGCCTGAGAGACGGAAACAGGTGAAAACGAGCCACATGCCGGTGATGCCCCCTACGAAAAAACGGAACATCTCGAACGGCAGGTTATCCCTGTGGGAAGTCAAGGATATCAGGAAGAACACGATGGCCATCGCCGGCAGTGCCCATGGCCGATTGGTCCATCGGACGAAGGCATCAAAGTGGCGACGCACCCAAGTACCGATATAGAAGAAGAGAAAGAAGCGCCACAGCGTGACACTCAGAAAACCAAGTACATTGAGTATCACACTTTGCACTCCTGAGGCAGAGGTGTGAAGGACGTTGTAATATCTGGCACAGCAGAATGCAGACAAAGCGATAACCAAGACGACCCAAGGTCTCCACTTGGACCCAAGACGTGCTATCAGCAAATAGATTACGAAAAACTCAAACAGCACGAACGTGAACCAGTAGCCGCCTTTCAGGGTACCCAACTGATGGAAGAATTCTGGTGGTGGAGCCAGAAGCAGGAGGAAGATAAAGGTGGGCAGCAGTTGGACCATCGCCTTATGACGTATCACTTCCCTGAACGGCCGTCTGGCGACAGGCTCGAACAGCCAGCCGCTAATCATGAAGAAACAGGGCAGTCGAAAGAGGTAGAAGATACGATTGAACCCCATCAGAGGACCATCCAGGCAGAAATAGCAGACATGGGCATAGACCACGAGAATCATCGTAAATCCCCGCATCGCATCAATATATGCTATCCGCTTCTTTGTCATATCAACTGCAAAAGTACAGAAAAAAGACGAAACTTTTGGCTATTTCAAAGGAAATTGTTATTTTTGCAGAAAAATAAGTAGGATACATATGCAAGCCAAAACTGTATAAGTCATGCAACCAAAGGTATTACCAGAAGAACCTCACCAAAGTTCTCTCTCCAAAATCACCAAATGGATTATTGGAGGAATTGTCATACTCTTGGTGCTGAATCCTACAATCTGGTATTTGGTATCAGGCTACATCTTCTATTATGTTCCTCAGGAAATGCCACCATACACCATCACCAAGAACCATCATGACGACACCCTACGCATTGCCTTTATCGGCGATAGTTGGGCCGACTACCATACCAGCCTCTCTGGGGATACCATCATAGCCCATGCCGCAAAAAAGATCTTCGACAAACCAGTCAAGAGTTCAACAAGAGGTAAGAAAGGGGCACTGAGCAAAGAGGTTTATTACTTTATGTTTAGTGACAAGACAGAAGAACACTCCTATGAGCCAGACCGTTGCACACAGCCTTTGATAGAGGATCATCCAGACTATTGCGTTGTGTTTGCTGGTATCAACGACGTGACCTACCGCAGAACCACATTCTTCTACACAGAGAATCTACGGTTCATTATCAAACTCCTGCTACATAACGACATACGCCCTGTGGTCATGGAAATACCTATTGTAAACTTCACAGAGCCCATGACCAGAAAAAGTCTAAGAGACAGGTGCTTCTACTTTGTACGTTCACTTCTGATGGGCACCATCAACAATGAAGGCGCAGACTATCATGAAGCCCTCAACAAAATGCTGGATCAGACCAGGCTCAAGGACAGTGTAATATTCATATCAGCCAAACAATGGAATCCTGGAGGGAGTGTAGATTCCACCATGTTTCTTGAGGATCAACTGCACATGAACCTGAATGGCTATCACAAACTGGACTCCTGCATTGCATCAGAAGTCATCAAGGACTACATCTGCCGCCAATCGTCCACTTCAGGACCTTATAGCGATTAAACACCCAAGACAGAAACATCGGAGGGAAGAATCCTATCAAGAACAGCAAGAAGGGGCCGATAGCCCAGTGCGCCTCAAACCATCTGTGCAATACTGGCGTAGTAAACACTAAGTCCATTGATATCTGATTGAAGATATACAAACCCATACTCAGCCGCTCCACCTCTTGTATAACACGTCTCACCCCATCAGTCATGGTTGTCTTACTGAGAATAATCAGCAAAGCGACACAGATGGCATAAGCACAAACTGTTCTGATAAAGACAATAAGGCCATAGGGTATAGGAAAACTATACCACACAAACAGGACCAATACCGACACGAAGAAAGGCATCATCATATACGACCAATTAGGCAACCACCATGCAATACGAACCTTGGCACATACATAGCCTATCATAAAAGCCGGGAAATAATATAGCATCCTGTTGACGCAAAGGAAATCATGGGGATTGATAGACTTGGAGAACAGATAGGACACATAGCCGAGAACGATGAGACAACCACCTAACTTCCATGTAAAACGAACCCTTTGTGCGTTGAGCAACTGAAGCAGGACTGTCATTGTAAAGACCCCGAACAGCATCAGCAGGAACCAAAGATGCCCAACGCCATATAACAATTTCGTCCAATTATTCCAAGGGAAAGACACGACCATGATAATACCCCAAAAGCAATAGGGAATCAACAGTCGGACAGCCTTATTACGTATAACCTCCGAAGGGTGACGGTATTTGTTCCTATAAATATATAGGTAACCATACAAATAGCCAGATATGAAGACAAACATATTCAGATCGATCACATCCAGGAAGGTAGAAACCTTATTCCAAATAGGAATGTCAATGGCATTGACCTTCGTCCAACGGCCATTATAAAAACACATACTGTGAAAAGCCACAATCATCGTCATGGCCAGTACATGCATGATGGATATCTCATCGAACTTCTTCGGCTTGCCCATAATGGTTGCAAAGATACGATTATTTTTCAGAAATAATGCTAATTATTTGGAGAATTCACAGAATAATCGTACTTTTGTGGAAAAATAAGAATTATCCGCTATGCAAGCCATCATTTTAGCAGCAGGCATGGGACGCCGGTTGGGTGAATACACGAAGGATAACACAAAGTGTATGCTCCCAGTGAATGGTGTACGCCTGATAGACCGTCTGCTGACTCAACTATCCAAACAGGAACTCAACAGGGTAGTCATTGTAGTAGGTTATCAGAGACAGAACCTCATCGACTATATTGGCCACAGATATGATGGGCAACTGAAGATCGAATATGTCGAAAACCCCATCTACGACAAGACCAACAACATCTATTCGCTGGCCCTTGCGAAGGACAAACTGCAGGAAGACGACACCCTGCTCATTGAGAGCGACCTGATCTTTGACGACGGCATGTTCAAACTCCTGACAGACAATCCCTACCCCAACCTCGCCCTCGTCGCAAAATACGAGACGTGGATGGATGGAACGATGGTGAGGATAGACAGCGAGAACAATATTGTCAACTTCGTACCTAAGGCTGCCTTCGACTATAACGAGACGGATAATTACTATAAGACCGTCAACATCTATAAGTTCAGCCGGGAGTTCTCTCAGACGAAGTATGTGCCTTTCCTCGAAGCCTATTCCAAGGCTGTAGGCAACAACGAATACTACGAGAATGTGCTGCGCATCATATCTTTCCTGAACAGCCACGACCTGAAGGCCCTTCCCATCACGACCGAGAAATGGTATGAGATAGATGACAAGCAAGACCTCGACATCGCCGAGGCTCTCTTTGCCGACGAAAAAGACCTATTGAGGAAATACTACGGTCGCTACGGTGGATTCTGGCGATTCCCGCAGATGCTCGACTTCTGCTATCTGGTGAATCCCTATTTTCCTACACCCCGTGTGGTTGATGAGATGCGGGCGAACTTCCAGACTCTGCTGACGCAGTATCCCTCTGGCATGAAGGTGAACACCATCATCGCCAGCAAGTGCTTTGGGGTAAGCGAGGATTATGTCATTCCAGGCAATGGTGCGGCTGAACTCATCAAGGCGCTGATGGAAGACACGACCACGAATTTCACTAATTGCACTAATGCTACGAATAAGATTGGTGTGATACGGCCTACCTTTGAAGAGTATCCCAACCGTCTGCAAAAGGAACAACTGGTGACTTTCGTACCCAAGGATAACACTTATCGGTATAGTGCCGATGAACTGATGGCCTTTTATGAAGCAAATCCCGTCGGCACCTTATTAATTATTAATCCCGACAATCCCTCGGGTAACTTCATCCCCAAGAACGACCTGATTAGACTCTGTGAGTGGAGCAGCCAGAAAGGTATGCGCCTGATCATCGATGAAAGTTTCGTGGATTTCAGTGAGGATTGGGAGAATAATACCCTCCTGCACGATGAACTCTTGGAACAGTATCCACAACTTATCGTCATGAAGAGCATCTCCAAGTCATTCGGTGTACCAGGCATCCGACTGGGTATCCTTGCCTCAGCAGACAAGCAGTTGATTGCCGGAATGAAGAAGCAGGTATCTATCTGGAACCTAAATGCTTTCGCAGAATTCTTCATGCAAATCTACAACAAGTATGAGAAGGACTATAAGATGGCCTGCGGCAAGTTCCTGAAAGAGCGTGCCGACTTTGAGCAGCAGTTAAGAAGCATCAGTTTCCTGCGTGTCATGCCCTCACAGGCGAACTATTTCCTCTGCGAGATTTTGCCTCCCCATACAGCCAACGAGGTGGTACTCTATATGCTGAAACACCACAACATCCTGACCCGTGACTGCAGCAACAAACCTGGGCTTGACGGGAAACAATATATGCGCATCGCCGTCAGGAATCACGAGGATAATGCCAGACTGACGGAAGGATTAAGAGAGTTGGACAAATGACTTTTAACCACGAAGTACACTAATTTCACGAATGACGGCGATGAGGATTTGTATCTGCGGAGGGGGAAACTTAGGTCATGTATGTGCAGGATTCCTGGCAAATAGAGGGCATCAGGTGTCGCTATTGACCACCAAGCCGGAGCGATGGAACCAGACCATCGAGGTTGTTGCTCCAGAAGGCACCTTTCGTGGCCAACTGACTCTTGTGACGGCCAAACCAAAGGAGGTGATTCCGCAGGCTGACATCGTCTTAATCTGCCTGCCGGGCTTCGCCATTCACGAGGAACTGTTCCGAATCAAGCCCTTTCTGTCAGAAAACAGCATCGTGGGTTCTGTCGTATCGAGTACTGGTTTCTTCTTTGAAGCCTTCAAAGTCCTCCCCCCCGACATCACGCTTTTCGGGTTCCAGCGTGTACCATTCATCTCCAGAATCATTGAATATGGCAGAAAAGTAGAACTGAAAGGTTATAAGGAGTCACTCCATGTGGCGATTGAACATTCTGTTGCAAAAGAAGATGTCAGAGAGACACTTGAGCAACTATTTGAAAAACCCATCACTCTGGCAGAGAATTATTATGAAGTCAGCCTGTCGAACAGCAATCCACTGCTCCACCCTGCCCGACTTTACACGATGTGGGGGGACTGGCAACCAGATATCATATATCCACGCAATCCACAGTTCTACGCAGAATGGACGCTCGAAGCCTCAGCACTATTGCTCCAAATGGACGAGGAACTACAACAGTTACTACCAGTACTTGGACTCCCAAAGGGATGCATTCCGCCTGTTCTTGACTATTATGAAGCCTGCGATGCGGAGTCGTTGACTCAGAAATTGCGCAGCATTAAGGCTTTTCAAGGTATCCTATCCCCGATGAAAGCAGTGGAAGACGGTTTTGTGCCAGACTTCAGTAGCCGTTATTTCACAGAAGATTTCCCTTATGGCATGCGATTCATTGTCGAGACCGCCAAACAATATCATGCGGCTATTCCAACAATAAACAAAATATATCAATGGGGATTAAACATCATCAATCAGAAAAATAAATAATCATGGTTGTCAATTCACTCGCATTCCTGTGGTTCTTCCTCTTCGTGCTGGTAGTGTACTATCTCTGCCAGACGAAGAAGGAAGTGCAGAATGTGTTTCTACTGGGATGTTCGTATTGGTTTTATTCTCAGGTTGACATCATGATGACCGTCCTGCTCATCATCCTGACCTTGGGGTTCTGGATGCTTGGCAAGGGTATCTATCACTATATGGAACATGAAGATGAGCGGAAAGCCAGTTGGCTGACGACAGTCGGTGTGACCATTGGCATTGGAGCCTTGTTCTATTTCAAATACCTGAACTTCTTCGCTGAGTCTGTGGCTTCCTTTGCCTCCTTCTTGGGGTTCCATATGAGTTGGACAGCACTCCACCTGGTGGTACCTATCGGACTGAGTTTCTTTACGTTCAAGTTGATGAGTTATGTACTGGACATCCACCACGGGAAGATCTTACCAGAAGGGAATATCATCAGTTTTGCCAACTACATTGCTTTCTTCCCCACCATCCTCTCCGGACCGATTGATCGTCCCAAGCCCTTCCTGACACAGGCCAATGAAGCCAGACCATTCAACCCTGACCAACTGATGACTGGTTTCCGTCGGGTGCTGTGGGGCATGTTCTTAAAGATGTGCATTGCCGACCGTCTGGATATCTATGTCAGTGCCATTTGGAATAACTATGAGCATCACTCTGCCTTATCAATCCTCTTTGCCTCCCTGCTCTACCCATTGCAGATGTATGCCGACTTCGGAGGATATAGTGAGATGGCCATCGGCGTGGCTCTGATGCTCGGATTCAAGGTGGCCGAGAACTTCAAACGGCCATTCTTCGTGTTGGATATCGCCGGCTACTGGAGCCGCTGGCACATGACACTTACCAGTTGGCTGACGGATTATGTGTTCCTGCCACTGAACATTAAGTTCCGGGAATGGGGTGTCTACGGCACTATCTTCGCCATCATGCTCAATATGATGTTCATCGGCATGTGGCACGGAGCCAACTGGACCTTCTTCCTCTTCGGCATCTACCATGGTCTTTGGTATATCCCTCTGATGGTAGGAGGCGGGTTCTTCAAAAAACGGAAGATCAAGGTCAATACTCATGGCTGGCCTAAGCAGAAATACGTCTGGAAGATGGTCGGTATCTACTTAGTAGTCACCTTTGGTCTGATGCTCTTCCACTCTGCTAACATCAGCGAGTTCTGGCATATTTGCGAACGTGTCGCCACCCATTGGGAAGGTGGTTTGTTCACAGATATGTCGTCGATGGTCAATGGAGCCATCTGTCTCTTCGCCCTTATCTATGTAGACATTCAGGAAGAGTGGTTCCCCAAGTACCAACTGCCCCTACCCCAGTTTGTCAATCGCTGGCGCTGGGAACTGACCGTGGCTGTGGAGATTGTCGCCATCCTGCTCTTCGGTGTTTTTGATAATAACCAGTTTATCTATTTCCAGTTCTGACATGAAGAAGATCATCATACATATATTTATTATTACTGCGCTGTTCTTCGTATTTGACAGAGCCACAGGATTTGTGCTGAAGCAACTCTATAGCCATTCAAACACCACCGACGAATATAAGATAGGCTACGCCAATACAGAGACGAACGAAGACCTGCTCTTCATGGGCAGTTCCAGATGTCTGCACCACTTTGTGCCATCAGTCTTTGAGAAAGCCTACGGCATGACCTGTTTCAATGCGGCAGACTGGGGTATCAAGAACATCTACTACCACTACGGATTGTTGGGGAATATCCTTTCACGATATACACCGAAAGTCATTGTCTTCGAGATCCATCCCTGCGATTATCTGGACACGCCCTACTCTGGCACAGAACGAGCTGGATCGTTAGCACCATTCTGCGGGATGAGTGATGTATGTGATGAGATGTTGAAGATTTCCGGGAAATACTGGCCTTATAAATTGTCTACCGTTTACCGTTATACAGGCAGTCTGCCGGCCTTACTATTCGGACGCTGGGGTGGCATGGACAGGAGTCTTAAAGGCTGGAAGCCGCTTGATGGGCAGTTGGATACCATCGGACTTAAAGCAGAGGAGTTTCCGTTTAAGGTTCATCAGCAAAAAGTACAGTTATTGGAGCGGTTCATCCAAGACTGCCAGACCAAGAACATCAAACTATGTTTCATCGTCTCACCGATGTACATCTGTACAAACCAAGATGTCTATAAGGTTCCTCGTGACCTGGCCAAACAATACAGCATTCAGTTCTTTGATTATTTCCGTGATTTCCAATTTATGGGGCATGCAGAACTCTTCTATGACTACGGTCACCTGAATCGAGAGGGAGCCACCATCTTCTCAGAAAAAGTATGTGATGAACTGAAAGATTATATAAAGAATTGAAAGATTAAGACTATGAAGTATCTTCGGAAAATTCTGATCACACTGGGTATCCTGGTTGTCTGTTTTGCCATATATACCGTTGCTGTCATCATCCATGACCGTCCCACCCTCGAAGGACACAGGACCGTCATCTGTATTCCAGTATACGGGCAAAGTTATGCCTTAGGCGAAGAGGCCAAAAGAATTACGAACTACGACTCCTTAAGAATCAAGTATGACGGAAGGATTGTCACCGAGAAAATGAACTATGTGTTTGGCTACTTCGATCATAGCAGCCGATTAAAACAGTTTGTCAAGAGACTGTTGCATTATGACAGGAAGGCTTTTGAACTGTCTGTCTATGGCATGGCAGAAAGCCTGATTACAGAATTAGGAGGAGATACCATTCTTTGTATCTTCCCCGGAGGACATGGTCTGACTGATATTAAAGGACTGATGAAGCCTGTACACCCTTATATGAAATTCATCGAAGAAATCGACTATGCTTACCAAAAAGCCAAAGAATTAGGTTGGGATTTCCAAATACCCGCGGTGTGTTGGATGCAAGGAGAATCGGATATCGCCGATTATCCTGATACAGATTATAAAGCGCTGTTCCATCAAATGTACAACGATCTCAACACCGACATCAAACAGATTACCCATCAAGCCAATGACATCCGTATCATCTGTTACCAAAGCAGTGCACTCACAAAAGGAGACCAATTTAAGAACAACAACTATGACGGGACAGAGTCAAAGACATCAGAGATCCAAATGGAACTCGTCAGGGATGACTCATTAATCTGGGCGATGGGGCCGACCTATCCTTACGACTTCATCAGGGAAGCCCTTCATATTGATGCTGTCGGACAAAAACGCATTGGAGATCTTGCAGCGAAGACGGCATTGGGTATCATCAGAAACGAACCACGTTTTACCGGTCTCGTGCCGACAGAGACAACTGTTGAAGGAAACACCATCTCTATCGTATTCCAAGTACCGTCACCGCCACTGTGTTTTGACACGGTACAAGTGATGAAGGCAGACCATTATGGTTTCAACATCATCCGCCAGGACAACACAGATATTATATCTGATGTGGTGCTGCATGGAGATACGGTAACCCTTACCTGTCAGGAATCACCTATGGGCTGCAGGATCAGGTACGGTGTGAATGGTGAATTCCGAAAAGGCGGCAGACTTCATGGACCGAGAGGGAACCTGCGTGACTCCCAAGGTGAGAAACGGAAAGTTACCATTAACGGAAAGACCTACCCGCAAGACAACTGGTGTTATATCTTTGACTATCCGTGTGTGGCTGAACCATAAGATTTCCGTATGAGAGAGCGTATCAACTGGATAGACTGGGCGAAGGCCATCGCGGTGTGCAGTGTGGTATTCTGTCATCTGCCACAGTCACAGGAATGGTTTTACTACCGCTACATGCAAGCCACGACCATCACCGTATTCTTCTTTATCTCAGGTTATTTGAAGAAAGATCACGGAAGTGCCAGCGCCAACTGGAAAAGATACTGCTCAGGTCTTATCATACCCTATCTGCTCTACAACGCTATCATTTATCCTTACTGGTTCTGCAGACACTATCTTCAACACGGAATGCCTGACCTGTTCACTGCCGCAAAACCAATCATCGGAGCCCTCTTATTAGAGCATGAGAATGCATTTGCTGAACCTTTGAACGGCCCATTGTGGTATCTGCCTGCCATCCTTACCATGCACCTTATCATCGACGGGTGTCGGAAAACAAGACATCTGCATCTCATCATGATTGGGCTCTGCATCGTAAGTTATTTCCTATATGCTGCTAATAAAGAATATGAATTCCTGCCAAACCTGACGCCCATGGGGTTGTTTAGACGATTGCCATATTATTACTTAGGGTATGTGATGGGGTTAAAGAATCACGGGGACAGTCCCCATGTACTTCGCAAGTTTCGCACACAGGGGACAGTCCCCATGATTCCCCAGATTCTCCTTGTGGCGGTCTCTTTTGCAATCAGCCTGCTCTTCTTCGAATGGCATCTGCACGAGAACCGCATCCTGATACATGCCGCCTTGTTCTATCCCGTAAACATCGGACTCCTGTTCGCTTTGCTGGGCTTCTGTAAGTTGTTAGATCACTGCCGTTGGTCATTCATCACCAACCTATCCATCGGAACATTGGTGATTATCGGCCTCCATATCATGCCTATTGGCATCGTGAATTTTGCAGTAGATCACCTATTTGGCATCAGAGTTCATTTCGGATATTACTGGTATGAGGCACTGTTCATCGCGACTTTCATCATCGCCCTGCTCTACCCCATCATTTTGTTTGCCCAAAGGCATGCCCCTCTATTGATAGGAAAAGAAAAAACACTCAGTTATGGAACAAATCCCCAAAAATAGAATCGGCTATATCGATGCCCTGCGTGGGATGGCCATGATATTGGTGGTCTACTTCCATATTGCAGCCTACGGCTTCGGGTCGTATGAGATAGGGTATAATGATATCATCGAACGGTTCCGTATGCCGACATTCTTCTTTATCAGCGGGTGGTTGTTCTACAAGGCAGGCAGAATCTGGGACAGGCAGACGATCACGGGTATGATCCGCAAGAAGTTCATGGTGCAGATCATTCCAACGGTTATATTTATGTTGTTGTATTTGGTGATGTTCAATCTGTTAGATGTCAGTTCATTTGGCAGTGACAAGAAAGGGTATTGGTTCACGGTAGTCCTGTTTGAATACTTTGTCATTTATATCCTGGCTGAGGCATTGCTCAACAGAAGAGATTCCGCCACAGGTGAGATCCGTGTATTTGTCATTATGTTGCTACTCTCTATCGCTGCATTCTACTATGCCAAATACTATACCCGTTATGCCACAGAATTAGGAATATGGAAGGACATCTTAGGATTCTTCAGTTTCGTTAAGATCAGACATATCATCTTCTTCTGGTTCGGCACCTTTGTCA
>JAEEGG010010052.1_pt1 | contig 21014 bp, 12 predicted proteins | sample 9134161 | NCBI WGS metagenome assembly JAEEGG01 (sample SAMN16246543, study PRJNA631951) | gut metagenome | biome: gut microbiome; feature: rumen; material: CR-attached | host: Bos | place: Iran: Karaj | collected 2018-10 | reverse complement strand
AACAAGTAAATAAAAAGGTAAAAGGTTATGAAAAAGATTGTATTATTTGCAATGGCGTTGGTTGCGAGTGCGACCACCCATGCACAGGAGACAGTAGAAACCACTATCAGTAGCGACGTAGTAAGTAGTTACATCTGGCGTGGCCAGGATTTGGGAAGTGCCGCCATACAGCCCACATTGGGTGTTGGCTATAAAGGACTTTCGCTCTCTGCCTGGGGCAGCTACGGCATCGCTGATCCTGCCGACACGAAGGAGTTCGACCTGACACTGGGCTACAGCATTGGCGGCTTCAACATTGGTGTGACTGACTATTGGTTTGATGCAGGCCTCGACCCCGACGGGAGATACTTCAAGTATGACGCCCACGGCACCAACCACGTCTTCGAAGCCAACATCGGCTACGACTTCGGCTTTGCCAGCGTGCAGTGGTTCACCAACTTTGCCGGCAATGACGGCACCAACAAGGACGGCAAGCGGGCCTACAGCAGTTACGCTGAAATAGCTATCCCATTTAAGCTTGCTACAGTCGACTGGACTGCCACAGCCGGTGCCGTCCCCTTTGCCACCGACTTCTACGGCACAACGGGCTTTGCCGTCACAAACCTATCGTTGCGTGCCGACAAGGTCATTAAGGTGACCGACTCGTTCTCGATACCCGTCTTTGGGCAGGTCATAGCCAATCCCTGCACCCAGAACGCCTACCTGGTTCTCGGCCTTACGCTGCGGCCCTAATCTTATCCAGGTTTCCCTCTCTTCTGCCTCTACTGACGGAAGAGAGGGCTTTATCGTACTACCTCGGTAAACTCCGGCTTGGCATCAGCCGTCTTTCCTACCGTTACAAAAATAACAGAGGTAGACTCTTCGCCGTTCATTCCCCGGCCTTTTACCGTAAACTTATAGTCCGTACTTTCTGGCGTCTCACGCTTCCCCACTGTCTGCGGGGTTCCCAAAGGGAACTGATAGCTTGAGCAGGCTGCATCAAAGATTGCCCGTTCGGCATCGGTCACCGGTTGCTGGGACGAATAGTCGGGCAATGGGGAAACTGTTCCCGCTTTGTAGCCGTTCTCTTTCAGGAATCGGTCGAGTTCACGTTCCGCAGCCGCCACACGTGCCGTACGGACGCCATAGCCCTTCTGCACTTTAGCCTCGGGCAAGGCTTTCTTCAGCATGTCAGACGAAGTGTTCAGGCCACCGCTGCCGAACGTACAGAACGGCACCACCTTCTTGCCGGCAAAGTCTTGCTCCTTGACCAGCGTGAAGACTGGCATCGCATAAGTTCCGAACCAGATGGGATAACCCAAGAAGATGACGTCGTAGTCAGCAATCTTCGACTTCAGCGGCTTGATGGCAGGCGTTTCACCGCTCTGCATCTCCCGCTGTCCGCGAGTTATCGTCTCCTGGAAATTCCCAGAATAAGGCTCAACGGCCTCAATAGCCTCAATGTCGGCTCCCAATTGCTTCTGCAATTCCTGGGCTACCGTCTTCGTTGTTCCCGTCTCTGAATAATAAAGTACGAGCATTTTCTGGGAATACCCCGTTGTCATAGCTGTCATAAGCGCCAATAAGGATAAAAACTTCTTCATTTTGTCATTCTTTATTGATTGATGGTGCAAAGATACAAAATAATTCTCATAACAGACGCCACCAGCTCCCGATTATTTTGCTTACGGCAAACCTCGGGTTTGCTTACGGTAAAGTCGGGGTTTGCTTACGGCAAAGCTCACCCCTTACAAAATGCAAGGAAAATCTCCATTTTCGAGTCAAAACGAAAGGATACATATGGATTCCAGACCGCAGAACCTTACACTTTGACAGTTAGGGATATTTTTAACAATCAAAACAGGATGCGATGATTGGCTGTCAGCGAGAATAGTCGTAATTTTGCAGTCCATAAAATAGATTTCGTTTTATGGAAACAAAGTATATCTTCGTCACAGGCGGCGTCGTATCCTCGTTGGGAAAGGGCATCATCTCCGCCAGCATCGGCAAGTTGCTGCAGGCACGCGGCTTCAAAGTCACTATCCAGAAGTTCGACCCGTATATCAACATCGACCCTGGCACGCTAAACCCTTACGAGCACGGCGAATGTTACGTGACAGAAGACGGTTTTGAAACCGATCTCGACTTAGGACACTACGAGCGCTTTACAGGTATTCACACAACACGGAACAACTCGATAACCACTGGTCGCATCTACAAGACCGTCATCGACCGCGAACGCCACGGCGACTACCTGGGCAAGACGATTCAGGTGGTGCCGCACATCACGGACGAGATCAAGCGAAGGATGCTGAGGGAAGCCCCCCTTTCGTCCCCCGAGGGGGACACTATAGTTTCTGCGCTCAAAACAAATGAAGCCCCCTCGGGGGCAGTAGGGGGGGCTTTCGACTTTGTCATCACCGAAGTCGGCGGCACCATCGGCGACATCGAGAGCGCGCCGTTCATGGAGGCTATCCGCCAGTTGCGCTGGCAGTTGGGCCGTAATGCCGTTTGCGTACATCTCACCTACGTGCCTTACCTGAAGGCTGCCGACGAGCTGAAGACAAAGCCTACACAGCACTCGGTAAAGGAATTGCAGGGAATGGGCATCCAGCCCGACATTCTCGTGCTACGCACGGAACGTCACCTCGATGATGGTATGCGCATGAAGGTTGCTTCGTTCTGCAACGTCGATCTGGAGTGCGTCGTGCAGAGCGAGGATATGCCGAGTATCTACGAGGTGCCCGTGAGCATGCAGAAACAGGGGCTTGATGCCGCCATCCTGCGCAAGATCGGCATCCCCGTGGGTGAAACCCCGGCAATGAAACCCTGGCACGACTTCCTCGACAAACAACGCAATGCCAAGCGCGAGGTACACATCGGACTCGTCGGCAAGTATGATCTGCAGGATGCTTACAAGAGCATCCGCGAGAGCCTCAACCTCGCCGGCATCTATAATGACGTGAAAGTCCGTCTGCACTTTGTGAACAGTCAGGAGCTGACGACGGAAAACGTCGCCACACAACTGGAGAGTATGGCGGGCATCGTCATCTGTCCAGGCTTCGGTCAGCGTGGCATCGAGGGCAAAATCATTGCTGCCGAATACACCCGCACCCACAACATTCCCACCTTCGGTATCTGCTTAGGTATGCAGATGATGGTCATAGAGTTTGCCCGCAACGTGTTGGGCTATAAGGATGCCAACAGCGCCGAGATGGACGAAAAAACACCACATAATGTCATTGACATGATGGAGGAACAGAAGACCATCACACAAATGGGTGGCACCATGCGACTGGGTGCATACGATTGTGAACTGCGAGAAGGCAGTCGTACAGCGGAGGCCTACGGAAAAGCTACGACCATCCGCGAGAGACACCGCCATCGTTACGAGTTCAACAACGCCTATAAAGAGGAATACGAGGCAAAGGGCATGAAGTGCGTAGGCATCAACCCTGCCGCCGACCTCGTCGAGATTGTCGAGATACCAGAAAAGCGCTGGTACATCGGCACACAGTTCCACCCCGAATACTCATCGACCGTGCTCCACCCGCATCCTCTGTTTATGAGTTTCATTGAAACAATTAAACATTAAAGATTAAACATTAATGGAGCAATTAAAGCATGAATGTGGTGTGGCGATGATTCGCCTGTTGAAACCGCTGTCGTATTACGAAAAGAAATACGGCACCTGGGCCTACGGCTTCAACAAACTCTATCTGATGATGGAGAAGCAGCACAACCGCGGTCAGGAGGGAGCAGGTATCGCCTCGGTGAGTCTCGGAAACAAGCCCGGAACGGAGTATATGTTCCGTGAAAAGGCTGAGGGCAAGGATGCCATCACGGAGATTTTCAGTCGTGTGACGGAGGAGATGAAGGGTGAACTGTTGATGGGACATCTGCGCTATTCGACGACCGGCAAAAGCGGACTGACGTTCGTTCATCCATTCTTGCGCCGTAACAACTGGCGCGCCAAAAACCTCTGTTTGTGCGGCAACTTTAACATGACCAACATCGACGAGGTCTTTGATTTTCTGACAGCGCAGGGCCAGTCGCCGCGCATCTACGGCGACTCCTACATCACACTCGAACTGATGGGCCACCGTCTGGACCGCGAGGTGGAGCGACTGTTCGTGGAGGCGAAAAACAAAGGACTCGAGGGCACAGACATCACCAACTACATTGACGACCACGTAGAAATGGCCAACGTGCTGCGCACAACCATGCAGCATTACGACGGCGGCTACGTGATGTGCGGACTGACCGGCAGCGGCGAGATGTTCTCCGTGCGCGACCCCTGGGGCATCCGTCCGGCATTCTGGTATCAAGATGAGGAAATTATTGCCGTGGCCAGCGAGCGCCCCGTGTTGCAGACAACCTTCGACCTTCAGGCCGAGGACATCCGTGAGTTGAAGCCCGGTCAGGCCATCATAGTACATAAGAATGGCGAAAGCAAACTTGAGCAGATCATGCCCGCCCAACAGCTGTCAGCCTGCTCCTTCGAACGCATTTATTTCAGCCGTGGTTCCGATTGCGATATTTATCAAGAGCGCAAACGACTCGGCGAACAGCTGACGCCAGCCATCCTGAATGCTATTGACAACGACATCGACAACACCGTTTTTTCATATATCCCCAACACCGCCGAAGTTGCTTACTACGGCATGACTGACGGTTTCCGGCAGCAAGGCTATAACGTCCGCACGGAGAAGGTAGTATGGAAAGACATCAAGATGCGCACCTTCATTGCCGACAACTCTGAACGCAACGATCTGGCCGCCCACGTCTACGATATCAGCTACGGCTCGTTAAAACCCTACAAGGATAACCTCGTGATTATCGACGACTCCATCGTACGCGGTACGACCTTGAAGGAGAGCATCTTCAAGATTCTCGACCGGCTGCACCCCAAGAAGATTGTCATGGTCAGCAGTTCGCCGCAGATTCGCTATCCAGACTACTACGGCATCGACATGGCACGTTTAGAGGAGTTCTGCGCCTTCCGCGCTACGATGGCGCTGATAGAGGAGCGCGGCCTGTGGCAGCTGGTCAACGACACCTTTCTGGCTTGCAAGCGCGAGTTGCAGAAGCCCAAGGAGCAGATGCAAAATTGTGTGCGAGCTGTTTATGCGCCGTTCACCGTTAATGAAATCAATCAGAAAATTGTCGAGATGTTGCGTCCTACGAACATGCAGGCGCCCATCGAATTGGTGTTCCAGAGCATCGAAGGCCTGCACGAAGCCTGCCCCAACCATCCGGGTGACTGGTATTTTACGGGACACTACCCCACCCCCGGCGGCACACGGCTGTGTAACCAGGCTTTCGTCAATTATGTTGATCAGAAGGTATTCAAGAATAGTGACGGATTATAAGATTTAAAAGCATAAAGGTATGAAGATTAAAAAGAGATGGATAATCCTGATGACGGCAATGACGCTCATTGCCTTTGCAGGACTGGCGGTGGGAGAACCGTCGTTTGAGTGTGACTGGTCGGTCATCTCGGCCGCCGACGTGGCATGGCTCATCACGGCCACGATTTTCGTGCTGATGATGACGCCCGGACTGTCGTTCTTCTATGGTGGTATGGTGGGGGCGAAGAACGTTATCAGCACCATGCTACAGTCGTTCATCGCCATGGGACTGATTTCCGTCCTCTGGGTAGTCGTCGGTTTCTCGCTGTGCTTTGGCGACGACATCGGTGGCGTGATTGGCAACCCGCTGACGTTTCTTATGTTTCATGGTGTAGGTGCAGACGTCTATACTACGCCTGCAGGTAATATCTTAGGTGGTGCGACGATTCCGTTAGCGCTGTTCGCACTGTTCCAAATGAAGTTCGCTATCATCACACCGTCTCTTATTACGGGGTCGTTTGCTGAACGTGTCAGGTTTTCGGCCTACATGTTCTTCATGATATTTTTCTTCTTCGTCATCTACTGTCCGTTGGCCCACATGACGTGGCATCCCGAAGGACTGTTTATGAAGTGGGGTGTCATTGACTTTGCCGGTGGCATTGTCGTGCATGCTTCGAGCGGTGTGGCAGCCTTGGCAGGAGCCATCTACTTGGGACGCCGCAAAGCGGAGACCCGTAAGAGCGAACCAGCCAACATCCCCTTTGTACTTCTGGGTGCAGCCATGCTGTGGCTCGGTTGGTTTGGCTTCAATGCGGGTTCTTCGCTCCACGCTGACGGACAAGCCATCAAAGCATTCCTAAACACCAACACCGCTTCGGCTACAGCCATGATGACATGGATATTCTTCGACTGCCTGCGTGGACGCAAGCCGTCGGCTATGGGTGCTGCTGTGGGGTGCGTCGTCGGCTTGGTGGCTATCACCCCGTCGGCAGGCTATGTCACTGTGGGGCAGAGCATTTTTATTGCCTTCGTCATCACGCTGATTTGTAACGTTGCCGTCTATTGGCGCTCGCACACCAGCATAGACGACGCTCTTGACGTCTTTCCCACGCACGGAACGGGTGGTATCTTCGGCACGGTACTGACAGGTATATTCATCCAAGAAGGTCTCATTGCCGGCACATGGGATGGTTTTGTCATCTTCCTCTACCATCTGCTGGCCATCGCCATCGTGTTTGTCTACACCTTTGCTGCGAGTTGGTTGGGCTACAAACTCATCGACAGCCTCATTCCCATGCGCGTATCAGCCTACAGCGAGAAGGTCGGCCTCGACTTCTCGCAGCATGACGAGCATTACGGACTGGCGCAGATTGGCGAGCGGGAACTGGCAGAGTATGAAGAACACATCAGAGAGAAATATAAATAGTAAATTGTAAATCGTCAAATTGTAAATTAAGATTATGTGTGGAATTGTAGCAATATTAAATGTAAAGGAGCAGACGCATGCGCTACGTGAAAAGGCGCTAAAGATGAGTCAGAAAATCCGTCATCGCGGACCTGACTGGAGTGGTATTTATTGCGGCGGAAGCGCTATCCTCGCTCACGAGCGACTGAGCATCGTCGACCCTGAGAGTGGCGGACAGCCGCTTTATAGCCCCCGCCCTTTGGAGGGGGATGGGGGAGGCTTGCAGGTGCTGGCCGTTAACGGCGAAATCTATAACCATCAGGAGATCCGCCGCCGCTATGCCGGACAGTATGAGTTCCAGACGGGCTCTGACTGCGAGGTTATCCTCGCCCTCTATCGCGAGAAGGGTATCAACTTCCTCGAAGACCTCAGCGGTATCTTCGCCTTCGTGCTTTACGATGAGGAGAAGAACGAGTTCCTGATTGCCCGCGATCCCATCGGTGTCATCCCCCTCTACATCGGCTACGACAGCGACGGAACGGTCTATGTGGCCTCCGAGTTGAAGGCCCTCGAAGGACAGTGCGAAAGGTATGAACCCTTCCTCCCCGGACATTATTATTACAGTGGAGAACCCGGTATGAAGCGTTACTACCAGCGCGACTGGATGAAGTACGACGCTGTAAAGAATAACTCAGCCAGTGTCGAAGCCATCCATGATGCCCTTGAGGATGCCGTCAAGCGTCAGCTGATGTCGGACGTGCCCTATGGCGTGCTGCTTTCCGGCGGCCTCGACTCATCGGTCATCTCCGCCATTGCCGAGAAATACTCTGAGATGCGTATCGAGGACGACTCGAAGACCAAGGCCTACTGGCCCCGCCTGCACTCATTCGCCGTAGGACTGAAAGGAGCTCCCGACCTGGCCAAGGCGAAGCTCGTGGCCGACCATATCGGCACCGTTCACCACGAGATCAACTATACCATCCAGGAAGGGCTCGATGCCATCCGCGACGTCATCTATTTCATCGAGACCTACGACGTCACCACCGTACGAGCCTCCACGCCTATGTACCTGCTGGCCCGCGTCATCAAGTCGATGGGCATCAAGATGGTGCTCTCGGGCGAGGGTGCCGATGAGATCTTCGGTGGCTACCTGTATTTCCACAAGGCACCCACGGCCAAGGACTTCCACGATGAGACCGTCCGCAAGCTCTCGAAGCTCTACATGTACGACTGTCTACGTGCCAACAAGAGCCTCTCGGCCTGGGGCGTTGAGGGTCGCGTGCCCTTCCTCGACAAGGAGTTCCTCGATGTCGCCATGCGCACCAACCCCGAGGCCAAGATGTGTCCCGGAACAACGATGGAGAAGAAGATTGTTCGCGAGGCTTTCGCCGACATGCTGCCTGCCGAGGTGGCATGGCGACAGAAGGAGCAGTTCAGCGACGGTGTGGGTTACTCATGGATTGACACGCTCAAGCAGATAACTTCCGAAGCCGTCACCGACGAGCAAATGGCGCACGCCGCAGAGCGTTTCCCCATCAATCCGCCGAAGAACAAGGAGGAATACTACTACCGTAGCATCTTCGCCGAGCATTTCCCCTCTGACAGTGCCGCACGGAGCGTGCCCAGCGAGGCATCTGTTGCCTGTTCAACAGCCATCGCCCTCGAATGGGACGCTGCCTTCAAGGGTATGAACGACCCCAGTGGGCGTGCCGTCAAGGGCGTGCACGAACAAGCGTATTAACGGACAGTACCCATCAGCGTATAACGCACACCATCCTTTTCGATGACGAGCTGGCGGCCGTCAAGGTGCTTTGTAACCTTGGCGGCTGTCTTCTTTGTTCCGACAGTAGAAATGCCAGTTGCCGAAGTGTCGGGCACGCGGATATAGACGTCGTAGATGCGGGCACCACCGCTCGACGAGTTGTTCAGCAGTTCGAGGGTGCGTACCTCAGTGCCGTCGGCTATGCCGGCCACGTCTAAGAGGTTCCAGGCTAAGAGCGTCTGCTTCTTCATCTTGTCTGTCGTCTTCGTCCCCTGTGTACCGTCGGCAAGCGTCCAGTTCAGCTTGTAGGAACGATCGCCGGTGAAGTGCAGGTTCACCAGTAGCTGTAACACGCCGTCGGTGAAGTGCCAACGCAGTCCGCCGCCACTCTTCGACATATCGATGCCGCCCTTGGTGCAGCCGCCGGGTATGTTGCCGCCGCTCTCGGTCTTGGCCGGGTCGTAGCTCGTGGCGATGGCGCCGTCAACCAGTTCAATGACGCCTTGCAGGTCGGCGGGCAGCGCGTCCCAGGCATCCTGAAAGTGATACCAGTCGCCGGTGAGCACCTTGAAGGGTTTGACCACGCTGACAGACCCCGTCGTGCTGACATCCTTCACCCCCGCCTCGCGGTCGCCGCTGACGGTCAGCGTGTAGGTGCAGCCGGCTACGGGTGTGCCGCTGATGGTAATCGTCTGTCCGTCAACGCTGTATGTCAGTCCTTCGCTCAACTGACTAACAACGGCTGTCGTCCCTGCCATGCTCATCTCGTAGACGATGGGCTCTATGGCTTGTCCCTCGACGACTTCTTGTGCCGAGTTGGCCGTCTTGCAGGTCAGCGTAATCTTCTCAGGAATGATGAACTCTGCTGGTATGCCGTCCAGTTCGAAGGCTCCAAAGTCGGGTGCCGCATCGTTGTAGCCGATGTAGATGTCGTCGGCCGTCACCAACTCCAGCCCGGCCGCCACCGCCTCTTCGGCTGTCATCTTGCGGGTGGGGGTGAAGCCGATGATGGGTGTGCCCTTGTCCTTCATCACGCTTCCGGGTTTCAGCCGTGCAAAACCGTTGTCGGGCAGCGAACCGTCGGCCTGGCGGTCGGCCATGAAGTCGTCGACGCTCAACGACAGGAACTCGCCGGAGTGGTCCTTGGTCACAATCTGTGTCTTGCCCTCTTTGTAGCCCTCCTTGATGGGACTGCAGCCGTCGAGTGTTGTCCAGGAGTTGAAGTCGGTGTCTGGCTCGCGGTAGCCCTCCTTGTCGGGCGACAGAAACTCGTGGTTGCCAATGTTGACGCCGCTCTTCTGGGCTGTAGCGCCCCCGCCGATGCAGTTGCGGATGGTCATCGTGCCATACTTGAACATCGTGGGGAAGCGGTAGTTGTACTCGTTGCCCCAGGCCGTACAGTTGATGATGTACATCCCCTCGTAGGCGTTGTTCTGGTCGAAACCTTTATGCAGGTTGCCGAAGGCCACGCAGTTGGTGACGACATGGGCGCCCACCGACTGGTCGAAGGCGGCACCACCGGCACTGCCACCACCGCCGAGTTTGAAGCCGTTGCCGTTCTTGCCCTCGCTGCCGTCTTTCAGGTAGCCGGCGTGCCAGGCCCAGCAGTGGTCGATGACCACGGGGTGGTAGACCATATAGAGGTCCCAGTTGTCGTCGCTGTTCGTCCAGGCGCGACAGCCGTGGAACTCGGTGCCAGGCCCGGGGAAGAGCTTGCAGGCGAAGCCGTCGGCATCGCCACCGTCGTCCGTACCGTTATAGGTACGCAGGTCGGCGTTTTCGTAGGCATCGCAGTTGATGACCTTGTTGCCGCGACAGTAGGTGTAGTTAGGATTATACTGCGGCTGTCCACTGATGGGCAGCGACTTGGTCTCCTCAATCGAGAAGTCCTTGTACATACCTATCTGTAGGCCGGTGTCGTTGTTCCAGCGAAACACGCAGCGCTCGATGACGTTGTACGATCCCTCCACCTTCATGCCGTTATCCTCGGCATTCTGCAGCACCAGTCCGTAGAACGTCCAGTAGTTGGCTAAATGGTTCACGTAGATGCAGCGTCCCATCTTGAAGGCCGACTCCGTCTTGTGGTTCATGGCCGAGCCGTCGATGACAACCTTGCCGGCAGCCTCGTCAGGCCAGGCGCGCATCTCGCAGCGTCGGTCGGGGTTCGTTGGCAGTTCGGGAATCTTCAGGCGTTCGCTGATGGTGTAGGTGCCCTCGTGGATGAGGATGCGGTCGCCCGCCTGCACCTGCTCTAATGCTTTGTGGATGGTCAGCAGCGGTGCCTCCTCCGTGCCGGGGTTCGTGTCGTTGCCGTTGGTGGCCACGTGGATGTCTGTGGCCATGGCTGTCAAGGCTGTTGCAGCCATCATCCAGATAGTAAGTAGTTTCTTGGTCATAGTTCGTAGTCTCTTAATCGTGCTGCAAAGTTACGCTTTTCTTCCGTTGGCCGCCCTATGCAGGATACAGTAATCCACGCAAACGTTTACAGCCCCGTATCTTCACGGAATGAGAGAAAGATTGCCAATTCTTGCATTTGTTACAAAAAAAATGCGTATCTTTGCACGCAAAAACTAAAAAAGAGAAGAAAAATGGGAAAAGTTATACTCACTGGCGACCGTCCTACGGGTAAGCTCCACCTGGGGCACTACGTGGGATCGCTGCGCCGCCGCGTAGAGCTGCAGAACGCAGGCGACTACGACCGTATGTTTGTTTTCATGGCCGACGTACAGGCACTGACCGACAATGCCGACAACCCCGAGAAACTGCGTCAGAGCATCATCCAGGTGGCACTCGACTACCTGAGTGCTGGTCTCGACCCCGAGAAGTGCATCATCTTCATACAGAGCTACATACCCGAACTGGCCGAGCTGACGGTCTACCTCATGAACCTCATCTCCGTCAGCCGCGTACAGCGTAACCCGACGGTGAAGACAGAGATTAAGATGCGCGGCTTCGAGGGCGAGAGCATACCCCTCGGCTTCTTCTGCTACCCCGTGTCGCAGGCTGCCGACATCACGCTGTTCAAGGCCACGACGGTGCCCGCCGGCGAGGACCAGGAGCCGATGCTCGAGGTGACGCGCGAACTGGTGAACCGCTTCAACAACACCTACGCCCCCGTACTGGTGGAGCCAAACATCCTGCTGCCTGAGAACATGACGGCGCGCCGGCTGCCGGGAACGGACGGTAAGGAGAAGATGTCGAAGTCGCTCGGCAACTGCATCTATCTCAGCGACTCGAAGGACGAGGTGTGGCAGAAGGTGCGCTCGATGTACACCGACCCCACCCACCTGAACGTCTCGGACCCCGGCCACGTGGAGGGCAACGCCGTATTCACCTATCTCGACGCTTTCTCCTGCGACCAGGACTTCGCCGACTTCTGGCCCGAGTACCAGAACCTGGACGAGCTGAAGGAGCACTACCAGCGCGGCGGACTGGGCGACATGAAGTGCAAGAAGTTCCTGAACGAGGTGCTGAACAAGTTCTTGGAGCCGATGCGCCAGCGCCGTGCCGAGTTGGAGACTGACATCGCCGAGATTCAGAACATATTAAAGAAAGGTACGGAGCAAGCCCGCGAGGTGGGTGCCCAGACGATGGACGAGGTGCGCCGTGCCATGCGCATTGACTATTTCAATGATGCAGAAATGTGGAAGTTGTAAACGAAAACGTAAACGTAAACGAAAACGAAAACGTAAACGTAAACATTCATTGAAGGGGGAAGATTATGAAGCGCTGCTTATAGCGCACGATATTAAGCCGACGGCAAACCGCATTGTCGTGGCTAAGACATTGGCCGCCGCTGAGCGGCCAATGTCGTTATCGGAGCTGGAGTACAAGATTCTGTCGATTGACAAGTCGGGTGTATTCCGGGCCTTGACGCTGTTCCGTGAGCACCACTTGGTACACGTCATCGAGGACGGCGGCGACGGCGTGCGCTACGAACTCTGCCTCAGCCACGACGGCCACGAGCACGATGACGACCAGCACGTACACTTCTACTGCGAAGCCTGCCACCGCACGTTCTGCATCAACGACGTCCCCATCCCCGGCGTCGAGCTGCCTGAGGGCTACCAGCTGTCGAGCATCAACTACATGGCCAAAGGCCTCTGTCCTGAGTGCACAAAAAAAGCCGCATCTCGCAATCCCTGCGAAACGCGGCGTCATCGTATTAGATGACATGGACAAGAATTAGTAAATATATGTATGAAAAAAGGTCCCTACCTCTCCACTAAGAGGTAGGCAGTTCCACGGTTTGTGTGCTTGCTTGTCACGCTGAATATCTTGCTGCTCAGCGTCGAACCTATCTTTGCCAACGAGACGTTCTTCACGTCGGCACTATGGTAGCGGCTCTTCAGCAACGTATGAATGTCGCTGACCAGCCACCAGCGTCCGTGCTCACCCTCCACGGGCTTACGGAACAGGGCAAACAGCATCTCCTCCAGGCCGTCGATGCGCTGGAATCGCTGATTCTCGCTCATCAGCAGTTCGGTTTCGTCGTCTTCTAACCAGTAATGACGGCCTTCGGCAATCTCCTGCACCAGCTGGGCAAACAGCTGGCTGTGGTTCAGGTCGTCGGTGAAGTTGATGTCGTCCGTCACGTTGACGCAGATGAAGCGGCGGCTTCCCGACGGGTCGGTCAGGGGCTTCGGATTATTGGTCGTGCCAATGAACGAGGCGTAGCGGCGGTATTGCCGGTAGGCCTTGCCGTAAGGCGGACGGAACTTCACGTCGGCCGTCGATAGCAGGTACTTCAGCAGCACCTGCTGCCGCTGGGTGGTCTTGTCGAACTCGTCGATATTGATCAGGGCGAACGAGGTCAGTCCGAGGTTCAGGTCGGTCTCGTTCTTGAAGTTGATACGGTCATTGTAGTAGTCACGCAGTTCACGAGGCAGCAGGATGCGGCAGAACGACGACTTGCCACAGCCCTGCGGACCTATCAGCAGGGGTATGAGGGCATTGCCCGTCAGCGAGGTCAGGCCTTTCCAGTGGGCCACCATGCCAAGCATCCAGGTATGGAAGAACTTCGGCCATGACTCAGAGTCGCAGGGCACCCGGGCTGCCAGTTCGCCTATACGGTCGCGGCCGTCCCATCGGGGCAGGTGGGCCAGAAAGTCGTTCACGGGGTCGTACTTTTCGATACGCGGCGACTCGATGAAGCGCTCGATGTCGCGGTCCCACGACTTTAGCCCCATCTCCTTGGCTCGGATGGTCATCTCGTTGCGTGCCTCGCTGTCCAAGTCGTGGAAGTCGAATGAGTAGGCCGCCCGGTCGCGGTACTGTGCCACGCCGGTCATGATGTTCTTGCGCATCTCGAAGTTCGAGTTCAGGAAGATGTCGGTCTTCATCATCAGAATGGTGTCCTCTGGCACGCTCTTCAGCGGCTTCACCTTGTGACGTTTGCGGTATTCCTCAACGTTCTTGACGGCATACACCGCCTCGAAGGTTTTCTTCACCATCAGTTCATCGCCGTTCAGCACGGGATGCAGCAGCGTCATGCCCTGGGCTATAGCCATCGGTATGCCCTCCTGCATGCAGCGGCTGGCAATCTGCATCAGCAGCTCGGCCACGCGATCCTCGTCGGGCAGGTCGAAGTAGTAGCCCAACACGCTGTTCACGATGTAGAGGTAGTTCATTCTGTACGTCTGCCGCACGGTGCGGCCCGGCATCAGGTAGAACTCCTTCATGCGGTCGAGGTCGCTCAGCTCCTTCTCCTTCAGCGCAGGCGTCACGGTCGGCTGCTCCTCTTCGCAGTCGGCATAGAACGGCAGCGCGTCGGGCCGCCAGATGATACCCGGGTCGGCCGACATGTAGATGACACGGTTGAGCAGCGGCTCCAGCTTCTCGACGGTGACATCGAGCTGCGCATTCAGCGCTTTCCTCGCCTTGTTGTATAATTGATAGTGGAAACGACGGATGTCGTCTTCGCCCGTCGGCAGGCTTCCCGCCTCAAGATTGGCAGGCGTGGCAGCCGCAGCGTTACGCTTGTCGGGGTACAGTTCGCCGCGACAGACGATTTTCACCGAACGGCCCGAGGCTCCCAGGAACGCCATCAGCGTCTGGGGCATACGGCCCGCAGCATCGCGGACGGCCAAAGCATCGTCGTAATCCACCAGATTGTTCACTTCCAACACCACCAAGCCGTTGTAAGCATTCAGTACGCGCTGCTGCTTCTTGTGCTCGAACTCAGCCGAGAAGCAGATACGCGGCAGGTCCACCTGCACGTTGACGTTGCTCTCCACCGTGCCGTCCTCATGGTAGGACACGCGAATCAAACGGAAGACCTCGCGCAGCTTGCGCACCTCTTCCATCTCTTCGCAGCCACCAATCATATTGGCCAGCGTTTCAAGGTCTATCCGGCGGATAGTCTCTTGTTTGCGGTAGTTTTTGAGCAACGTTATTTTCATTTCAGTTTCTCAGTCGTTGGAATGCGGTGCAAAGTTACATAAAATTATTTGTTTTGCCAAAAGATTTTTATAAAAAATGCCTTCATTCTGTCACTTTTCTTATTAAATCTTTGATTTTCAATAAAAAAGAAGTGAAAGTTTTTTGTCTATTCTTCCATAATCCTCTCACTATCTTTCACTTTTAGCCATGTTTTAAACAAAAACTCACCGACTTTTGCTCTAAAAGTCTGTAACTTAATCACATAAAGTCATACGTATTTTGTGACAAACTTACTGCTATTCACCCCAAAACCTTCATTTTCCCAGAAAGTGACAGAAAGTGAAGGTTTGGTGACTGTTAACAAATATTTAATTAGCTGAAAATCAGATGTGATTTTCAGCTAAGTGAGCGTGAAGGAAGTTTTCAAACATTTTCCTGTAGAGTACTGCTTTGGGCAAACAGGAAGTTCCCCCTATGGGAACTCCGGGTTTACCCTACTGAAACCCTGGGTTTACCCTACTGAAAGTCCGAGTTCCCCCTATGGGAACTAAAACGTTAGAACGAGAATGCTATGGTGTAGCGCATGCCCCACTTCGGACTCGTCGGCAGATTGTTGTAGGTCAGTCGGCGGACATACTCTACGTGGAAGAATTTAAAGATGTTGTGAACGCCTAATATCAGCTCGGCGTAAGGCTTCTTGGAGTCCATGATGTAGGAACCTTCGGGGAAGTACATCAAGAGGTCGCTGCCCTGGTTCTGCTCCAAATAGGGGTTGTTCTTGTCGGTAAGCGTGCCCCAGAGCATGCGGAGCCCGACGTATTCACGCCAATGGAACTTCTTGATGATAGGCGTGCGGTTGAAGAGCCTTCCGTTCAGGTCCCACGACACCATCAGCGTGGCATAGCGGTCGTTCAGGAACTCCATCGTGTTGATCAGGTTAAAGGCCTCGCGCTGGATGATGTACGACTGGTTGGCCTGAGGATGGATGAGAAGCGGGTAGGGCACCTGGTTCCACTGGATGCCGCCTTTCAGCGTCAAGTCCACCTTGCCCCAGCTGCTCAGCCAGAAGCGCTTGAAGATGTGCAGTTCCGTAAAGTTGTAGTTGTACTGGCCACCCAGCAGGCCGCTGAAGCCGGCAGTATGCGACAGGCTGAACACGGGAGCGTCGAGATTGATGACGCGGCGGCTTAGCTTGTTGTTGATATAGGTCTCGCCTGGGGCAAAGCGCAGTCGGGCCGTCACCTCGGTAGTCTTCATGAACTCGTCGTTGCCCAGCTTTTCGAAAGTCTCGCGCTGGGGCATGTCCAGCGTTCTGAACGACATTTCTCCGCAGGCCTCGTCCTCCTCCACCTTGGCGTTGATGGTAGCCTTCAGTCCCCAGTCGGTCTCGTAGTCGAAGTTCACCTGCTGACGGTTGTAAAACAGCATCTTGTTGGCCTTGGCCCACTTCATGGCCACCATGAGGTTATCCTTATCGGTATCGAGGAAGCGGTCGCTGGGCGAACAGACGTCTCTCGCCGACTGAATGGTTACCGTCCGGCGCGGGAACTCGTGCGGCAGGTACTTCTTGGCATTTATCGAATAGGTGGCCTCGGCGCTGTAGTAGTTGTTCTTGCTGCCCCAGCCGTGGCCATAGTAGCCCGACAGGAAGAAGTGCTTGCACAGGTTGGCCGTAGTCTTAGCGCTGAAACGGCTGCGCCAACCGTCCACATAGTTATGGGTCAGGAAGGTGTTCACGGGACAGATGTCGATGTAGTTGGGGTCGCTGGTCTCCACGGAGTTCTCGAAGAGTGCTTTCAGTCCGAAAATGACGTACTTCATGCCCTTGACGTTCTCAACGTTGTGGATGAAGCGGTCCATCGAACTCTCGCTCTTTGTCAGTTCCACCGAGCGGTATTGCTGCCAGAACTCGTCGTCGCGCATCTCGGCATCGGCATTGGTCACCTCCTTGTTCATACCCTTGAACCGCTTGTCGGGTATGGGGTCGAAGGAGTAGTCTGAAAGGCGAGTGGTACGGGTAACGGTGCCTGCCTTGATGAAGCTGTACAGTTCCAGTTCGGTAGTCATGTCGTCCTTCGTGAGCACCCACTGGCCGTCCGGCAGCTTTTCGTACTCCTGCATCATCTTCACATTCTCCACGAAATTGACGTTGCTCTGCTTGGGGATGGTCATTTCGCAGCGGCGGACGTGCAGCGTCGAGTCGTCAAGAATATAGAGTTCGCCACGGAATCCCATGTCGTTCTGGTTGTTGGGCAGGAAGTTCAGGTGGATGCAGCGGTCGCGGTCCACCATCACCGTGTCCTCTATATAATAGCGGTAGAAGCCGATGCCCTCTTTCGATATAGGCGAGATAAACGGACGCTGCAGCAGGCGGATATGGTCCTCGTAGAGGTCGATGGCGGTGAAGACGTCCTTGACCACCGTGTTGATGATGTCGCCCGTCTGGAACAGGTCGTTGAGACCCTTCGACGACTGGCCTTCAATGACGGTCTTCTCGGACTGGGGTTCCCGGCGGTAGAATTTCTGTGAGACGGTCTCGTCAACGCTTACCGGCAGTATCAGCTTGCCAGTCACGGGACTGGGTTCCACCTGCTCAACCAGCCAGGGATGCTTCTTGAAGATGCTCTGCTCCAGCTGTTCCGGCTTCAGGTCGTTGAACGACAGCGTGATTTTCTCGTACTTATTGTACTGGTAGTAGTCGTTCAGGCTCAGGTCGGTTCGCTTCTTGGCGGCCACCACCCTGCGCATCAGTTCCACAGCGGGGTTGTTGCGGCGGCTGTAACGGCTGCGCTTGGCCTTGACGGTCACCTCGCCCAGCAGTTTCTTGTCGGGTTTGAGGGCAATGTCCAGCTTGTTGCCGACCTTGTTGTTGACGTGGACGGTGCGCGACTTGTAGCCTACGGCGCTGAAGGTGAGGGTCCAGCCATCATGGCGGACAATGGAGTAGCGGCCACTGGTACCAGAAACGACAGCCACCTTATGCCCTTTGTAAACCACACTGGCATAAGGAATGCTGTCGCCTGTCTCTTCGTCAGTAACAATACCCTTTATCTGCTGGGCATGAAGCGTCAGCCCGGCCCAGCTCAGGATCATCAGTATCAGTAGCCGGATTGCCTTCACCTTATTATATTATATGGAATGTTCCCATCAGGTAAACCAGACCGAATCCAAGCACCATCGAGACGATACCCATCAGCAGGCCAATCTTCGACATGTCTTTCTGGTCAACCAGGTTCGTGGCGTAGGCCAGCGCGTTCGGCGGAGTCGAGATGGGCAGCACCATAGCACTCGAAGCAGCGATGGCCACACCGATGAGCACCGTCGAAGTGCCGCCGATGGGAGCCAGTTTGTCGCCCATAGCACCGCAGACGATGGCCAGGATAGGCATCAGCAGGGCTGCCGTAGCAGAGTTGGAAATGAAGTTCGACAGCATATAGCAGATGGCACCTCCCAACAGCAGGATGAGCAACGGCGAGAACTCGCCGAAGGGGATGCTCTCGACGGCATTGGCGGCCAGTCCTGAAGCATTCAGACCATAACCGAGGGCGAAACCGCCGGCCACCATCCAGATGACGCTCCAGTTAATCTGCTCCAAGTCGCGCTTGTTGACAACACCCGTCAGGGCAAACACCATGAACGGTATCATGGCTACGGTATAGGAATTGATGCCTGTTATGGAGTCGAGCAACCAGAGGGCTACCGTCACGAAGAACGTCACGATGACGATGTAAGTATGGGCATCCTTCTTCATGCCACCGTCAATCTTCAGCTCGATGGTCTTCTGGGTGAAGGGGAACATCATCAGCAGAACGCGCCAGCTGATGAACAGCAGTACGGCCACCAGGGGCACCATGAACATCATCCACTGGCCAAAGCCCAGTCCGAGGTTCAGTCCTTCAGGGTCGTTCAGGTACTTCAGGGCAATGGTGTTCGGCGGCGTGCCGATGGGGGTTCCCATACCGCCGAGATTGGCAGCAACGGGAATGGAAAGAGCCAACGCAATACGGCCTTTACCCTCGGGTGGCAACTGGCGGAACACAGGTGTCAGGAAGGTCAGCATCATGGCTGCAGTAGCCGTGTTCGACACGAACATCGAGAAAAGGCCCGTAATCATCAGAAAACCTAACAGCACGCTCTCGCTCCTGCTACCAAAGGGCTTCAGCAGCACCTTGGCCAACTGGGCATCGAGGCCCGTCTTGGTGGCGGCAATGGCTAACACGAAGCCGCCGATGAACAGCATAATAACGGGGTCGGCAAACGTCGCCATCACAGCCTTATACGACAGCAACTTGCCTACGGCATCCTCGTTTACCATCGGCGCTATGCCGCTGTCGGTACAGAAGAGCAGCATCAGCACGATGATGCCCACCGACGTAGCCCACGACGACACGATTTCCAAAATCCACATCAGCGTGGCAAACGCGAAAATGGCGATGATACGCTGCTGCACAACGGTCAGGTTCTGAATACCAAACCACTCCGAAGGCATGTTCCACAACAGCAAAGTCACCAGCGTCACGATGGCAATCTTCACAAATCGCTTCATCGTGTTACTGGGATGATACTTGCGCTCATGGCGAAGCTGCCGTGCTGCATCTACAATATGCAGGTTTCTGTAAGTACTAAGCATTTTTCCTTAATTCTATTTACGTTTCTTTTTTTGCGGGTGCAAAGGTAGCAATTTCTTGAGAATTAAGCCCCTGCCAAGAAGTAATAATTTGGATATTAAGTGTATTTGTACACGAATTTACGCCCAGTTCCTCCCTTTTCCAGCGCAAAATGCCAACTGGAGTTTGCAATTAGATACCACCCTTTTCTTGTTTAAAATATGTCACCGTTCCAAAGCATCTTTAGGAAGTCCAGAACGTAAATCAATTCTTCGTCACCAGATTTGCGGGTAATTGGGGTCAAGTTTCACGTAACCAGACAGACGCTTAGTGGCATCCTCTACCATACAGTGGCGTGGAATCATACCGTTCTGAACGGCACGGTCGATTTGGAAGTCCGTCACTTCAGGCCATACCAGAGGAAAAAGCGTTTCGGGTATCGCACGACCTCCAAGATTTATATAAATATCAGGAGTATAGTCATGAATTTTACAACCTTTTCCGCTGCAAAGAGATAGCTTTTAATTGGGAAAAACAATTAATGCATCCCCCACAACCTCGTTTTTAAGTATATTTAAGGATATAACAGATTATAGAAATTTGCGTAATGCTTTTTTGTATATTTTCCAGCAAAAAACAATTGTTTTTCTTTGGATTGTTATAATAAAAGACTATCTTTGCATTAGCTAACCAACCTTTAGAGAAATGCCTTTCAATGACATAGAAAAGAATTCGGAACCGACTTCGGGATTTGTAAAACCATTTGACATTCAGCGGTCAAATCGGTTTACAGACTTGACTGCTGTGCCCAGTACTGGCTTTAGCCAACTTACACGAGCTAAGCGTTATGGTCGATGGTGGATGCTGAAGGGACTAAAAGCACGGTATCGAGAGGATACCCTTTATCGTACATTCCTACAAAAAGAGTTCGAAATTGCAAATCAGTTGCAGCATCCTATGGTTGTCTCCGTATTCTCGATAGAAGAGGTTGAAGGTTTGGGACTCTGCATTGTGATGGAATGGATAGACGGATTGACACTGAAAGAGTGGCTTGCAGAAGGAAAACACACCCAGAAAGAGCGTCGTCATGTGGCTGATATGCTCCTTGAAGCATTGGCATACGTTCAAAGCCGACAGACACAGCACCGAGACTTGAAACCCTCGAACATCATGCTCACCCACGATGGCCAGCACCTGAAACTCATCGACTTCGGTCTTTCCGATACCGATAGCTATGCCATATTGAAAGTTCCGGCAGGCACAGAGGGCTATATGGCTCCCGATGGGCCTTCTGACATCTATTCGTTAGGCTGCATCCTCCGAGGACTACGCTTAGGATGGTTGTCACGTATGGTCATCCGTAATTGTTGTGCACCAAATGATCAGCGTTATACCGATGTTGATACCGTCAAAAGAGATTTACACCGTTGCTGGCAGTGGCCACGTCGAGTTCTTCTTGTCATCTGCTTGTTGGCTTTGGTGACGGGGCTCTATCAGATGAACCGTATACATACACAACAAGGCCTGCA
>JAEEGG010010051.1_pt1 | contig 21017 bp, 21 predicted proteins | sample 9134161 | NCBI WGS metagenome assembly JAEEGG01 (sample SAMN16246543, study PRJNA631951) | gut metagenome | biome: gut microbiome; feature: rumen; material: CR-attached | host: Bos | place: Iran: Karaj | collected 2018-10 | reverse complement strand
ATATTATATATTAACGAATGAATAAGATCAGTTTCAAAGAGGTGCCAGACGGCTATACGGTCTGTATTAAATCTGATTGTCCTTTGGCGAACAACTGTCTGCGTCAACTGGCCATGCAGGTGCTCACCAAACAGAATAAGATTGTAAGAATCGTGAATCCTCTGCTGACTCAGCCATCAGAACAATGCGAATTCTATCGCTCTGATGAGCCTCAGGTCTACGCCCGTGGTTTTGCTGCGATGAAAGAAGAGATGCTGCCACGTCAGTATAAGGTGTTTATGAGTCGTCTACAATCCAAGTTTGGCCGCACTGGTTACTTTGAACGCAGGCGTGGAGACAGGCTTTGTTCTCCTAAAGACATCAAGGCTATAGAGGCAGTCCTAAAGGATCTTGGCCTTCAGCATCTCGGTTTTGATGCCTATGAGCAGCGATATAACTGGAATGATTGATATAACTACGTCTCCTTATTCAGTTCAACCCTTTTGCACCGCAGTATTCCTATGTCTGCACTATAGTGTTCTTATTGGCGTACTTCAGTATTGAATAAGCTGTACTACCAGTACGACTATTTCTAATAATTGCCCGTACTAGATGGAATATTTATGACTTACTTCTCTACGACTTCAACAAGTCCAACATCATTCTTCCAAAAATAACAAATGAGCCGATTGTCAAAGGCTGGAGCTGCAACGGGGGAGAATAATGGGGTGAAACCCAGATCTTTAAGTTGATTATATGCCTGTTGAATATCCTCAACGGAATAGCAGGTATGATATGGAGTCGCTCCTTTTTTCAGCATTTTCTGCATAGTGGCATTATCAGGATAGGGTTCCACCAACTCTATGTTTACTTCAGCTGGCTTCCTCAAGAAACAGATCCTCGTCTTTTGAGTGTTATCATTCACAATAGGCCCTGCCTGATAGCCAAACACCTTAAAAGTCTCAGCGGTCTTTTCTATGTTCTTCGTCACATAGCCAATGTGCTCTACAGCATATTCCATCTTCACTCCTCTTCTCTTTTAGTGATATAACATTCTTTAGGCTGGTAATTATCCAGTTCCAAAACATATCGATTGGACACATCATCCAATGGCATAAAGCCCAAATTCAGATAGTGCGACTCAACCATTTTATTCTTAGGAGTCGGGATATACTCACCAAGGATTCGCTTAAAGCCTTTTGCTTTTGCCTTTTCTACCATTGTATTCAAAGTAAAATCTTCCATTCCCCTCTTTAATACACGACAACTCATAAACCATGTGTCGACAAAGAGGGTATCAGCATCTTGCTTTCTCATGATAATAACGGCAATCAGGCCATTATCTCCAAACTTATCTTCAAGCGTAAAACTCAGATCAATAAAATCAGGATTGTCTGCTATTGCAGCAATATCACCCTCTGTGTATCGAATTGTCCTCAGATTAAACTGATTACTACGTTGAGAGAGTTGAGCTACGCGAGGTGTATTAAACTTGGTAAAGCCACTCACTATGGATACCATATCCAGTGATTTCAGGAAATCTGCCTCGTTGGTAAAGGTCTTTGAAAGCGACACACGCTTTGCCTCGACTTGATACTGCTTCGTTCTGTCTTTGTCTGCATTACTGTAGGATGCAGTTTCAAACAGATTAAGAGAATAGAGATATTCCAGATACATGGCAGGGTCTTCAGGTAATTCTGGCACAGTGATACCAGGAATATTCTCACGCACCATATTCCGTTCAAAAGGATTATCATCTAGGAAGACCATCGAATCAAAGCCAATATTCAAAATTCCTTGTATAGTACGGATATTATCGACCTTGGTTTCCCAATTTGCCTGAAACACTGCAATATCATCCAATTTCAGCACCATATCGGGATGCTTTTCAAAAGGTTCTTTGGCAGTATCCTCATTATTCTTGGAGGCGACACAAATAATGATACCACGTTGTTTTAGCTTTTTCACCCACATCTGGAATTCTGTGAAAGCCTTTCCGATTCCCAAGCCATGACCTAACTCTATTCCTTCCAAGCCATCATCACCTATCACCCCCCCCCAAACAGTATTATCCAAATCCAGTATCATACATTTCTTAAACTGACCTTTGATGGCTGCGATGATGTCCACAACTCTTGAAGCCACATAAGGGATTGCATTCACACTGAGTACCATCTCTGTCGTCATATAAACATTCGGAGCAAACATAAACTGCCTGCCCAACATATTCTGTAAGCCTGCAATGTCACAAATAAATAGATTTGGATACTGGCGAGAGAGGTTCATCAACTCATAATTCAACTTGCGCACCTGATAAGAGAAGGAGGATTCAACCTTATTCGCATAGCTGCCAAAAACTGTATCTTCTATCTCTGGATAATTGAAATAAATCAGCTTTTTATTGGCAAATGATGGACTTTCACATAATGAGGCAATAAAAGACAATCGCTCTTCAGACAATTGTTCTTGTTTCACAATCGGCAATGAACTATGGTATTCACCCAATTTATGAGTAGACTGAAAGATAATAGAAATATCAGCATTAAATTGATAGAATTCACTCGTCGGATCCATCACCTGACGTTCGACCTGGTTATACTCTCCTTCATATAAATCTAAGGAAAAGCCCCTATCCATTGCTTCACCCTTGATTGCAGTAACCAACAGCTGAGTTGCCGTATCCCCAAGGAGAGCCACTCTGATTTTGGAGGATCCAGACTCCACCCTCGCCAATTTCTTTAATTCTCTTAACGTCTTCATATACACAATAGTTTGGTGCAAAAATACAAAAAACAATTGAATTGATAAAATAAACAACGAAATACTTCGATATTTCTTCCTTTTTTTGTATTTTTGCAACGTCATTAATAATAGATTTGAGATGAAAAAGATCATTTTAAGAATAGCGGCCATTCTAATTCTTGCCGTCATAGGCTACTATACCTATTTATATATTAAGGAGAAAACAACCATATATGATCACAAGGTTGTCATATGCATTCCTGTTTATGGACAAAGTTATGCTCTTGGTGAAGAAGCCACTAGGATAACTGATTTTGATTCGCTCAGAATAAAATATGATGGCAGAATTGTTACTGAACATATGGACTATGTATTTGGATATTACGATCATAGCAGTAGACTCAAACAATATGTAAAACGACTTCTTAATTATGACAAAAAGGCTTTTGAACTATCAATATATGGCATGGCAGAAGCCTTAATTCCTCAATTAGGAAAAGATACTATCATATGCATCTTCCCTGGAGGGCATGGTATGAATACCATAACAGCACTCATGAAACCTGTCGAACCTTATGAGAAGTTTATTGAAGAAATTGCATACGCCCACAAGAAAGCTATTGACAGAGGTTGGGAGTTCTATGTACCCGCCATATGCTGGATGCAAGGAGAATCAGACATTGTAGAATACCCGGACAATGACTATAAGGTACAGTTTCATCAAATGTACAACAATCTCAATAACGACATTAAAATCATTACCAATCAGAAAGGAGATATCCGAATCATTTGTTACCAAACAAGTGTCATCACTAAAGGAGAACGCTACAAGTTGAATAATTACGAAGCATTAGAGCCGCGTACTCCGACCGCTCAGATGGAAATGATAAGAGAGGACTCCTTAATTTGGGCGAGTGGGCCCACATATCCATATCATTTTGTGAGAGAAGCCTTGCACATTGACGCAATAGGCCAAAAGAGCATAGGTTCATTAGCTGCAATATCTGCCTTAAGTATTATTCGTCACGAGACTCCCAACATTGGATTAATGCCTTTGGAGTTCATCGTATCAGGAAATCAGATCCGCATTCCATTTCATGTACCATCCCCCCCCTTATGTATTGACACGATTACGGTAAGAAAGGCGGATAACTATGGTTTTAATGTCATTCGTAAAGACAATACGGATATCATATCCAATATTTCCATTAACCAAGACACAGTGATTATTAACTGTAAAGAATCGCCAATAGACTGCAAAATCCGATATGCCATCAATGGCGAATATTTGAAAGGCGGCTGTTTGTCTGGTCCTCGCGGGAATCTAAGAGACTCCCATGGTGATAGCAATACTTTTGAGACTGCCGGAAAGACTTACCCACTACATAATTGGTGTTATCAGTTTGATGTTCTTTGTACACCAAACAAATAATGTCCCAAGAACGGGCTGAGGCGAATGACATAGCTTATCATGAGACAAACTGCAACAATCACCAATGTCAAAGCCAGGGCAACAAAAAACTCGAGCGGCGGGGAATCATAGGTTCTCAATTGTTCGCCATAGGGCAACAAAAAGCGAGGTAGGATGAAATAATGGAGAAGATATATATCTAAGGTACGCGTACCTATATATTGTAAGATGGCTGATGGCTGATGGAAGATGGAAGAGGGAAGAGGGAGGATGGACGATGTATAGAAGAAACGGAAGAGGTTGAAGATCATGATCATGCCAGAAATGCCGCCTAGTGCAAAGATTAAATAAGAAATGGTAATATTCTCGGAATGAGACAGATATGCCATCAAAGAAAAGCAAAGAATCACAAGGATTATCACAAAGTTTTTACTTGTCAGGCGTAAGAAATCATCAAAATGTCGCTTGATCAGGATTCCCAAATAGAAGAAGAGATAGAAGCGCCAAGTCTTAAAACTCATGAAGCCTACAACGTCTGTTATCCAACCCAAATGAGAAAAATATCGGTTGTAATAGGCATCATAGAAATAGGATGAAACAGACAGGATGATAGCAATCCATAATCCCCATTTCTTACAGAAACGCTCAGATAGCATCGAAATCATAAAGAACTCAAAGAGCACAAACGTAAACCAATAGCCTCCTTTCGTCGCACCTAATTTCGAAAAGAACAAGGGTGGTGGAGCCAGTAACAAGAGAAATATCACCGTTGGGACAATCTGCACCATGAACTTATGCTTCGCAACAGAACTAAAGGTTCCCTTAAGCGGATCGAACAACCAACCACTGATAAAGAAGAAACAAGGCAGACGGAAGAGGAAGAACACCTCGTTATAGCCCATCGACCTGTCACCAAAGCACATGCTACAGACATGAGAGAACACCACGAGAATCATGGTGAATCCTCGCATCGCATCGATGTATTCTATCCGTTGTTTGCCCATTACGGATGCAAATTTACAGAAAAAAGCCCGAAACTTTGGTCATTCACGCAAAAAATATTAACTTTGCGCCATAAAAACCATCTGATTATGCAAGCAATCATCTTAGCAGCAGGCATGGGCCGACGACTAGGGGAATATACAAAGGACAACACCAAATGTATGTTGCCAGTGAACGGTGTGCGCCTGATAGACAGGCTTCTGACGCAGTTTTCGAAACTGAATCTGAAGCGGGTCGTGATCGTCATTGGATACCAAGGCCAAAACCTGAAGGATTATATTGGCGACAGATACAACGGTCAGCTGAAGATAGAGTATGTCAACAATCCTGACTACGACAAGACGAACAACATCTATTCACTGGCATTGGCCAAACAGCAGCTCCAGGAAGATGATACGCTATTGGTGGAAAGCGACCTGATCTTCGATGAAGGTATGTTTACGCTGCTGCTGGAAAACCCCTACCCCAACCTGGCTTTGGTGGCCAAGTACGCTACGTGGATGGACGGTACGATGGTAAAACTCGACGATGACAACAACATCGTAAACTTTGTGCCCAAGGCTGCTTTTAACTATAATGAGACAGATTCGTATTTCAAGACAGTGAACATCTACAAGTTTAGTAAGGCGTTCTCGAAAACAAAGTACGTTCCCTTCCTTGAAGCCTATACCAAGGCCGTTGGCAACAATGAATATTACGAAAATGTGCTTCGAATTATCTCATTCCTGAACAGCCACGACCTGAAGGCACTGCCCATCACAAATGAGAAATGGTATGAAATCGATGATAAACAGGATTTGGATATTGCAGAGGCACTCTTTGCTGACGAGAAAGACCTGTTAAGGAAATACTACGGACGCTTTGGCGGATTCTGGCGATTCCCCAAGATGCTTGATTTCTGCTATCTGGTGAATCCCTACTTCCCCACGCCTAGAGTCATCGACGAGTTGCAAGCCAATTTCAAGACCTTGCTCACGGAATACCCCTCTGGCATGAAGGTCAACACGCTTATCGCTAGCAAGTGCTTTGGTGTCAGTGAGGACTATATCATTCCTGGCAATGGCGCAGCGGAACTGATTAAGATTCTGATGGAAGACATAAAAGGCAAAGTGGGCGTCATCCGTCCTACTTTCGAAGAATATCCGAATCGTCTGCCCAAAGAGCAATTGGTTACGTTTGTCCCTCAAAACGACTGCTATCGCTATACTGCACAGGATTTGATGGATTTCTTTGGTGCTCATCCCGTCGACACCTTATTAATAATTAATCCCGATAATCCTTCTGGCAACTTCATCCCCAAAGTTGATTTGCTCAAATTGGCAGATTGGAGCAAGGATAAGAGCATTCAACTGATGATTGACGAGAGTTTTGTGGACTTTAGCGAGGATTACGAGATCAATTCGCTGCTTCACGACGAACTGCTTGAGACCTATCCGAATCTGATCGTGATGAAGAGCATCTCGAAATCATTTGGTGTGCCAGGCATTCGTCTGGGCATTCTTGCCTCAGCCAATAAGCAGCTGATAGCACGCATGAAAAAAGAGGTGTCCATTTGGAATCTCAATTCGTTCGCTGAGTTCTTTATGCAGATCTACAACAAATACGAGAAAGATTATAAGACAGCCTGTGGAAAGTTTGTTGCAGAGCGAGCTGACTTTGAAAAACAACTGAAGACAGTCAGCTATCTGCGAGTGATGCCATCGCAAGCCAACTATTTCCTCTGCGAGGTTCTGCCTCCGTGTACTGCCAATGAGGTGGTGCTCTCTATGCTGAAGCGCCACAATATCCTGACACGCGACTGCAGCAATAAGCCAGGTCTCGATGGCAAGCAATATATGCGCATCGCCATTAGGAATCACGAGGACAATACGAGGTTGATGGAAGGTTTGAGACAATTCAAGAAATAAGCGGATGAAGATTTGTATTTGTGGCGGTGGTAACCTCGGACATGTCTGTGCAGGATTCCTGGCAAATAGAGGTCATCAGGTTTCAATACTGACGACCAGACCTGAACAATGGAATTCTGAAATCGAGATTGTGGCCCCAGACGGAATCTTCTCAGGAATGATTTCGTTTATTAGTTCTAATCCCAAAGAGGTAATCCCACAAGCAAAGATGGTTTTAGTCTGTCTACCAGGATATGCAATTCATGACGAACTTGTAAAAATCAAGCCTTTTCTTCCAAAGATGGCGGCAGTTGGCTCTGTCGTATCAAGCACAGGTTTCTTCTTCGAAGCCTTCAAGGTATTACCACCCGACATCCCGCTCTTTGGATTCCAGCGAGTACCGTTCATCTCGCGAATCATCGAGTATGGCAAAAAGGCCGAGTTGAAAGGTTATAAAGAGACGCTCCATGTGGCGATAGAGAACACATCGGAAAAGGAGCCAATCAGGGCAGAGTTGGAAGAACTCTTCGAAAAACCCGTTTCTATAGCAGACAGTTACTATGAGGTGAGTCTCTCCAACAGCAACCCCCTCCTCCATCCCGCCCGTCTTTATACGATGTGGAAAGACTGGCTGCCAAGAATTGTCTACCCAAGAAATCCTCAGTTCTATGCAGAATGGACATTAGAAGCTTCTGCGCTTCTCATTCAAATGGACGATGAATTCCAACATCTTCTCAAGGCGTTGGGATTAAAACCGGGCTGTATCCCAACAATCCTAGACTATTACAAGAGCACTGACGCGATCTCCCTGACACAAAAGTTGCACGACATCAGGGCTTTTCAAGGCATTATGTCACCCATGAAGGAAGTTGAAGGTGGGTGGATTCCAGATTTCTCAAGCCGTTATTTCACAGAGGATTTTCCCTATGGCATGCGGTTTATCGTGGAAACTGCGAGTGAGCAAGGTGTCGCTATCCCTACAATAGAGAAAGTCTATCAATGGGGACTATCAAAAACGATCTAAAATGCAGAGAATCAACTGGATAGACTGGGTAAAGGCATGGTGCATGACGGTAGTTGTGTTTGACCACACGCCACATGACGGCAGTCCTTTCCTTTTGCAATTCCTAGCAGGCACAAACCTCGCATCCTTCTTTTTCATATCCGGCTATCTGAAAAAGCCTTCCGTTTCGCAAAAGGAGTCCCTGAAGAAATATGCCTATTGTCTCCTTATACCTTATTTAATATATAATGCTATCTTCTATCCCTATTGGATCGGAAAGACATACATCGAACGAGGGGGCATGCCATCATTTTCCGAATGCCTAAAACCTATCATCGGCACCTTCCTTGGACAGCTTGACTCCAGTTTCTCTTGCCAACTTAATGGTGTTACTTGGTTCCTGATATCTCTGTTTATCATGCACTGGATAACAGATGTCTGCAATCGCCAAAAGAATGGAAAGGCATGGATGCTTGGCATTTCTATCATCGCCATGGTCCTATATGGCCTTAACAAATATGCTCACTTCGCCCCATATCTATCTTTCCATGGACTTGTGCGCTGCATCCCCTTCTTCTTCCTAGGAAACATACTGCGCCAGACCATATGGTTAAAAGAAGTTAAACCTAATAGAGAGTTTGCGATTGGAATAGTAGCACTTGTAATAAGCTTATTCCTTTTTTATTTACATATTCACCAGGAATGTTTTATATTCCACATTATTCTCTATTATATTGTAAACTGCGCTTCTATCTTTGCAATTATCTGCCTCTGGCGCTGCGCTAACAATGTAAATGTAAGGATAGTTGTATGGATTTCCATTGGAACAATGGTTATCTTTGGACTTCACAGAATAATTATTGGCGCAATGGATTTCTTTGCGGAGTCAGTTTTGAATATTATTGACATAGAATACTCTTTGCCAGAAGCAATCTGTATTACAATTTGTGTTGAAATCATACTATTACCCATCATTTTTTATGCATATAGACATTGTCAAATTTTACTTGGAAAGAAAAAAACAAGTCAAAATTTGGTAATATAAGAATAAATTTGTATTTTTGCAGAAAAATTGCGAGATATGTTCAGTCTTGACAAATTCATTGCAAGCTACGTCACGAAACGTCCTGCCAGTATGTTTACCTCTGACATTGAGGCAAACAGAGAATTTCTTACGCAAGAGATAAAGAACAAAAAAGTCTGCGTGATAGGCGGAGCAGGTTCTATCGGATCAAGTTATATTAAAGCAGTATTGCGCTTTGAGCCCCAAAGCATGGTTGTTATTGACCTCAATGAAAATGGTCTTGCAGAATTAGTTAGAGACATCAGAAGCACAAATGGACTTTTCGTGCCAGACGTATTCCGTTGCTACACACTAAACTTTGCTGATCCAATCTTTGAGCGAATATTTCGCGAAGAAAGAGGCTTTGACATTGTGGCCAATTTCTCTGCCCATAAGCATGTACGCAGTGAAAAAGACCGTTACAGTGTACAAGCACTTATTGAAAACAATGATATCAAAGCCAAGAAATTAATGGATTTGCTGTGTGAGTTCCCTCCTAAGCATTTTTTCTGTGTAAGCACAGATAAAGCTGCCAACCCTGTGAATATTATGGGGGCGAGTAAGCGTATTATGGAAGATATAGTAATGGCTTATAATGACAAATTCAAAGTTACTACAGCACGTTTCGCCAATGTGGCATTCAGCAACGGATCATTGCCCGACGGATGGCTACATCGCATTCAGAAAAGGCAACCTTTGGCTGCACCTAATGATGTGAAGAGGTATTTTGTTTCACCTGAAGAAAGTGGTCAAATTTGCATGCTGGCTTGTATTCTTGGTAAAGGTGGAGAGATTTTTTTTCCAAAACTAGGCGAAAATCAGATGCTTACATTTAGTAGTATTTGCGATGATTTTATTAAATCAGAAGGCTTTATCAAAAAAGAATTCACAGACGAAGCAGAGGCAAAGTTGTACGCCGACCAAATGGGGAACGACAATGATGCATATCCTGTAGTATACTTCAAAAGCGATACAACAGGAGAAAAATCGTTCGAAGAATTTTTCGTTTCAGGAGAAAGAACAAACATGGTTAGATTTAAAGCATTAGGGGTCGTTGAAGCATCTACTCACCGCCCGATGTCTGAGATAGATTTCTTTCTAAAGAAACTTGAAGCATTATTTTCCTCTGATTTCACGAAGGAAGACGTGGTCAAGGCCATCAAGGAGTTTCTCCCAAACTTCGAACATGAGGAGAAAGGTAAAAATTTGGATCAGAAAATGTAATTAACTTATAATTATGGCATATACAATTCCCCTTTTTAATTTGAATTTCGACGAACGCGAGGCGCAGGCAGCATACAACACCATCAAATCTGGCTGGATTTCAACAGGCCCTAAGAATGCAGAACTTGAGCAGATATTCATTGACATGTGGAATGTGAAATACGCAGTAAGCATGAGCAATTGTACAGATGCGTTGCATGTTTGTTGCTTAGTATGTGGCTTGGGGCCAGGCGACGAGGTCATCTGCCCGTCACTTACGTTTGCAGCTTCTTGTAATTGTATACGTTATGTGGGAGCAACACCTGTTTTTGCAGATATTGTTGGTCCAGATCACATCAATATTGATCCAGCAGATATCGAGCGTAAGATTACACCTCGGACCAAGGGCATCGTGGTGGTTCATATGGCAGGATTTCCATGTAAGATGGATGAGATTATGACCATTGCCAAGAAACATGACCTCAAAGTAATTGAGGATGCATGTCATGGTCCGCTTTCCGAATACAATGGAAAGAAGCTTGGCACGATTGGCGATTGTGCCAGTTTCAGTTTCTTCTCCAACAAAAACATCTCAACAGGTGAGGGAGGCATGTTTATCACCAACAACGAAGAGATGGCTCAAAAGGCTCGTCTAATCCGTTCACATGGCATGAGTACCATGAGTTATCAGCGCGCCAGTGGTCATGCGACGGAATACGATATCACATGCTTAGGATATAATTTCCGCATGGATGATATCCGGGCTTCTATAGCAATTGAGCAATTAAAGAAGTTGCCAAGTGACCTACAAACCCGTATTAAAGTACGAAAGCAATACGTTGATAGGTTGTCAAAGATTGAAGGTATAGCTATACCATTTGCAAATAACACAGAATTCGTAAGCAACTATATCTTTCCAGTGGTAATACTTCATTCCACCAAAGCACGCCGAAATAAAATCCGCGAATACATTCATGCTGCAGGCATCCAGACTAGTGTACATTATCCTGCCGTCCACCATTTTTCCACTTATAAAGAGCTTAATGCAGTATTGCCACAAACAGAATATGTAACAGATAACGAGATTACCCTTCCAATGTATGCAGCATTGTCTCCCAAACAGATTGATTTCATTTGCGATACATTTGAGAATGCATTAAAAGAGTGTTGATATGGTAAAAGATTTAATAGTCGTTGGTTCTGGCGGAGTTGATATCGTCAAATTAATCGAAGATATCAATGCCGAAAAGAAAGTCTATAATTTCTTGGGATTTCTTGAAAAAGACGAATCAAAAATTGGCCAAGACATTTATGGATATCCCATCATTGGGAATGACGATCTACTGTTAGGGAAATTATCCCATTGTGCTGTGATAAACAATGTGATGCATACAACTCGTATCCATGAGAAGACAACTAATAAGCTCATTGAGTATTATCACATTTCTGATTTCCCCAACCTAATCCACCCAATAATTGATCTTCGGGGAGTTGAGGTTGGAATAGGGAATATAATATATAAAGACTGCAGTCTTTCTATAGGGAACAAAATTGGTGACTTTAATATCATGTATTCTGCAACGATAGGGCATGAAAGCATAATTGGAAACTATAATTTGCTTGCAAAAACATCAATATGCTCAAGGGTAAAAATTGGAAACTATAATTTAATAGGGAATTCAACTACGCTGGCAAATACTGTTCGACTTGGTGATGACAATGAAATCGGAGTTGGCAGCGTAGTAATGAGAAACTATAAAAATAGTCATCATTTATTAGGCTATCCTGCTATAGAAATTGAGGACTTTGTAAAAAAATACATGAGAAAAAAATATAATTAAAAATGATATGATTATGGAATTGAAAGATTTTATTGAGAATTTCGCAAATCAGTTTGACGATACTGAACTAAGTGAGTTTAAGGAAGAGACCATATATAAGGAGTTAGATGAATGGTCTTCACTCATTGCACTTGGTATTATTGCCATGATTGATGAAGAATATGACATCACCATCAATGGAGATGACATTCGCAACTCAGACACAATAAAGGACTTGTTTAACACAATAAAAGCAAAAGTATAAATAACATGTATAATCCCTATTCTTTAAAAGGAAAAACCATTTTAATAACAGGAGCTTCGTCTGGCATAGGTAGATCTGCTGCAATAGAATGCTCAAAGATGGGGGCAAATGTCATCATCACAGCACGTAATGGAACTAAACTCTCACAAGTAATGAATGAATTGGAGGGGGGCAGTCATCGGATGGTTCTATGCGATTTAAGCAATGAAGCGGATATCAACAAAATGGTTGAAGAATTACCAGAAGTACAGGGATTAATTAACAATGCAGGTTATACCAAGATACTTCCTGTTCAGTTTATTAACACTGAAGCCATTAACGATATTTTTCAGGTTAATACAGTTGCCCCAATGCTTTTGCTCCAGAAACTTTTAAAGAAAAAGAAAATAAAGAAAGGAGCTTCTGTAGTGTTTACTAGTTCTCTTGCTGGTCTTGGATGTTGCACAGTTGGCAACTCAATGTATTCAGCAACCAAAGGGGCAATAAGTGCATTTATTCGATGCGTTGCACTAGAACTTGCCCCGAAGAACATAAGAGTAAATGCTGTTTGTCCTGCTATGGTTGACACGGGTATTTTAAGTTCTGGGACTATTACTGAAGAGCAATTATCTATAGAACTTAACAATTATCCTCTTCGACGATTTGGGAAGCCTACAGATATCGCTTTAGCAATGGTCTATCTTCTCTCAGATGCTGCAAGTTGGGTAACAGGAGATAACCTTGTGATTGATGGCGGTTTAACATTAAAATAACTTATGGCATTTTTAGAAATACATAATATTGAAATAAAAGGAATAGCTGCAGCTGTCCCTAAACAGGTGAAGGTCGCAAAAGGACAGCCATTCTTCACGGAAATTGAGGCCGAGAACTTTACCAATGTCACTGGAGTCATAAGTTCACATGTAGCTCCTCCTGACATGACGCTTTCAGATTTATGCCAAGCTGCGGCGGAAAAATTGTTTGAGGCATCGGGCTGGGAGCGTGAAAGTATAGACCTGATTATTTTTGTCTCAACCTCCCGTGACTTTTATATTTGTCCGAACACGTCCAATATCCTTCAAGACAAGTTGGGACTGAACACTTCTGTAGTAGCATTAGATCTTCCATTTGCATGTTCAGGTTATGTGTATGGATTGAACGTGGCCTCATCCATGATGCAGAATGGACAATTAAAGCGTTGTTTGCTTTGTGTGGGAGAAATGACATCCAAAAACCAGTCGAATCTTGATAAGACAGTATGGCCTCTTCATGGTGATGCCGGCTCAGCGACCTTTTTAGAATATAATCCAGAGGCAAAGCATCCGTTCCAATTTAATTTAGGTAGTGATGGTGCAGGTTGGGAAGCTATCATTTGTCGTGAGGTCGGTATTAGGTGCCCCACTACTCCAGATTCATTAGTGATGAAGAAATATGATGAGGGCATTGAACGCAATGGTATGCAGTGCTCTATGGACGGTATGTCCGTATTCTCATTTGCTATCACTCGCCCTGGCAAGTGTATCAAGGAACTGGCTGAACATTTTGATTTTAGTTTAACTGACATTAACTATCTTTTGATACATCAAGCTAACAAGATGATTGATGAGAAAATTCGTAAGAAGTTGAAGTTGTCAGAAGAAAAGGTGCCTTATAGTATGCCTTCCTATGGTAATACAAGTTCCTGCACTATTCCCATTACCATGACATCACAGATTCGGGAGCAGCTTGAAAATGGTGAAAATGAACTGGTGATGTGTGGTTTTGGCTCTGGATTGTCGTGGGGCTCTGCTCATGTGTTTACAGATAATATAATTTGCCTTCCAGTAATAGAGCTTTGATATGTATTTGGTGAGCATACTAGTCCCTGTTTATGGCGTTGAAAAGTATATTGAAAGATGCGCAAGAAGTTTGTTCGAACAGACTTTCCAGAATCTTGAATATATTTTTGTTGATGATTGCTCACGAGACAAAAGTATAGAGTTGTTACATAATATCATTAATGATTATCCAAGTAGGAAATCCCAGATAAAGATAATAAGACATGAACAAAACCGTGGATTAGCGGCTGTCAGGAATACTGCAGTTCAAGAAGCTAAAGGAGCGTTTGTATGTCATGTCGATTCGGATGATTACATTGAACCAAATACAATAGAGATAATGGTTAATGTACAGATGAAGAATCATTCTGACATCGTTTCTGTAGGTGCATATCAGCATTTAAAAGGCAAGGTTATGTTGATTCGTCAATTTGATTCTGACAATAAAGAACAGCAACTTCTATCGATACTTCAGCGTAATGTTAATCATACTTTATGGGGGCGTCTTATTCGTTTGTCACTTTATAAGGATTATGGCATAATGAATAAAGAAGGTTTTAATATGGGAGAGGATTGCATGACAACACCTAGACTTGTTTATTATGCCAAGTCTGTATCGAGTATAAGTATGCCTTTATATCATTACAATTTTTCAAGGGATGACGCAATGTGTGCTAAGAATTTTATGGATAACAGCACTACTTCGTGGGAGGAGGATATAACTAATTTTGAGAGCGTGGTGGATTTCTTTGATGATAAGGAAGATGTTTACAAGAATGCATCTCGCAAGATGGTAATCTCTGTTTTGGAAGAGTATTTGCGCTTGTCTGCCTATTATGGACATAAACGGTTATTTAACAAAATAAAAAAAACAATTCTAAAGAAATATGGACCAAACTTGTCTGTGATAGGATGGAATCATTTTGCTAAAAGAAATATGTTAGGGAATTACATTATTTGCAGATTATACCTAAAATATCCATCTATAGGACGTCTATATTGGTTTTTAAAACAATAAACAGTATGTTGAGATTAAAAGGGAAGACGGCATTGGTTACAGGTTGTAACCGGGGAATCGGAAAGGCAATAGCTGAAAAATTTGCTGCAGAAGGTGCGAATCTTATTTGTGCCATTCGCAAGGTTAATCCTGAATTCAAAGCTGAAACAGATTTATGGTGCAGTAAATATGGAATTAGTATTGATTTTATCTATTTTGATTTAATTTCTGAAGAAAACATTAAGAATGCCTTTAAAGGTTTGCAGAAGGAGAAGCGTATCATTGATATTCTGGTTAATAATGCTGGCATTCCTACAGGTGGTTTTTTATTGATGACTTCTCTAGCTAAAATTAAAGAGGTTATGCAAGTTAACTTCTTCTCCCAATTGTTAGTGACACAGATTGTTGCAAAAATGATGATGAAACAGAAACACGGTTCAATTGTCAATATGAGCAGTGTGACAGCTCTTGATAACCAAGGGGGGTGGACAGCATATGGTAGTAGTAAGGCTGCCGTCATAAGTATGACGAGAACTGCCGCAAGAGAGTTAGCCCCCTTTAATATTCGTGTGAATGCTGTTGCTCCAGGACTTATTGATACTCAAATGGGGAATATTATGGACGAAAAGTATCAGACAGAGATGCTCTCCCGTTCGGATTTATGTCGTAAAGGTACGCCAGAAGAGGTCGCTAATCTTGTCTATTTTCTTGCTTCTGATGAAGCCTCATACATTACAGGACAAATAATTAGAATTGATGGTGGCATGTAAATTATAAAATAATGGAAATCGTAATCGCATTCAATGAAAGGTTCTTAATGCCGGCAGGAGTCATGCTTTGTTCTCTGTTTGAGAATAACAAAGCAGAGGAAATCCATATACATGCCCTGCTGAATCACGAATCAGCATTTGCCCAGCCAGTCTTTGATATTGTGGAGCGCTATGGCGGATATTTGCATATCTATGATATGAGTTTGCTTAATTTGCCATCTCTTCCTCTTGACCTTCCTAATCAGCGAACTAATATTTCAATTGAATGTTATTATAGGCTATTTGTTTCAGAAGTGATTCCCGCAACTATTGACAAAATATTATACCTTGATTGTGATACCATTATAGCTGATAGTATAATTAACTTATGGAATGAAGACATTTCTGGTGTTGCTGTTGGAGCCACACCTGATTTTGAGAATAATAATGTTAAAATATCCAATAGGTTAGGCTATGACACCAAATATGGTTATTTCAACTCTGGTATTTTACTGATCAATCTAAAATATTGGAGAGAACATGATGTGACCCAAAAGTTTCTCGAGTTTATTAAAACACATCAGGACGAATTATTTTTTCATGATCAAGATGTGTTAAATTATGAGTTCCATCAACAGAAAAAGGAACTTCCGATAAGATTTAATTTTCAGACAACCTTTTTGTTTTTAAGAGGGTTAAGAAATATCAGTTGTAAGTATTTTGATCAGATAGATGAAGCTTTCAGAAAACCGTGTATCATTCATTATACAGAAGACAAACCATGGTTTTCAGATACTACAAATCCTATGAGTTCATATTTTATAAAATATTATAATTATACAATTTGGAGCGGGAAGTCCCTCAAACGGCGGGAAAAGAATTTAAAATCAATAATTCGCCATCTTATTTCCCTCATCAAAGGGGAAACAAAATCAAATTGGCGTTATAGAAAGGAGTATTTGAAATGAGTAAAAGTGAAGAATGGGCTAATTGTATCAGGCTCGAGATAATCGAGGCATCGCATGCGGTAGGTAGGATGGGTGTACATATTGGCTCCGCCCTGTCAGCTGCAGATATCTTGGCGGTACTCTATGCAGATGTACTAAAATATGACACAAATAAACCACTTTCATCCAGTAGGGATTATTTTGTGTTAAGTAAGGGACATGCATATATAGGCTATTATGCCACATTGGCCGAGGCGGGATTTTTTACTAAAGAAGATATCAAGGCTCAGTTTATGAGTGATGGTGGCTGGCTACCAGTACACCCAGTTATGAATTTGGAAAAAGGTATCGAGTTCTCTGGTGGTAGTCTTGGTACAGGAATGCCTTTTGCTGTGGGTAAAGCCTATGCATTGAAGTTGGACGGCAAACCAAATATGATCTATACTTTAGTCGGTGATGGAGAGTGCGATGAAGGTAGCATTTGGGAAGCATTTGTATCCGCATCTAATCTGAGGCTAGAAAATTTGACTGTAATAGTGGATAAAAATGGCATGCAACAGGATGGATCTACCGAAGATATTCTCTCTGTAGATATTGAATCTATGGCAAAGGCATGTAAGTGGAATGTAATGGTTGTCGACGGCCATAATCATCAGGAACTACGTGAAGCTTTTGGCAAACGTTTCGACAACAATAAGCCAAAGTGTATTATTGCCAATACCGTAAAAGGCAAGGGGGTCTCTTATATGGAGAACGATAATAACTGGCATCACGCCAATATGAACGATAAACAATACAACCAAGCTATGGAGGAATTGAGCCATGATTGAATTTAATCCCAAGAATATTAAGCGCTGGATGATGCTTGGCACTCGCAATGCCTTTGGCACTTTCCTAACTGAGGTGGCTGCTGATCATCCGGAATTGTTTGCCATGACAGCTGATTTTACAAAAAGTACAGGTTTGGTTAGATTTAAAGAACAGTATCCCAACCAATTTCTATCAACAGGTATTGCAGAGCAGAATATGATTGCTTTGGCTTCTGGTTTGGCAAGCGAGGGTAGAAATGTTTTTGCAAGCAGTTTTGCATCGTTTGTGACGACCCGTTGCTATGAACAGGTGAAAGTGAACTTGGGCTATATGCGGCATAATGTGAAACTGGTTGGCATTGCTTCCGGACTAGGAGTATCACATCAAGGTAATACACATTTCGGATTAGATGATGTTTCGCTGATGCGAGCCATTCCCAATATGACTATTGTTGTACCTTCTGATTGTACTGAAGTTGCAAAAGCAACTATTGCTTTAGCAGAGATGGAAGGCCCCGCATATTTACGTTTAGTGGGTGAAGGATTTGTCCCCATTGTGAATGAAGATGATTATGTATTTGAAATTGGCAAGGGCATCAAGAAACGTGAAGGAAGGGATGTCTTGATTATCTCGAATGGAACAATGGTGGCACAATCTTTGAAAGTAGCAAAGGAATTAGCAGAACTAAATATTGAGTGTGCTATTATCAATATGCACACCGTTAAACCGCTTGATACCCAAATCATAGAGGACAATCTTGATGGCAAGAAATTGATTGTTACCATTGAAGAAGGACAATTGAATGGAGGGCTTGGTTCAGCGATAGCAGAATTTGTATCTTCGTTGGATAATTCTCCCAAACTTCTTCGCTTGGGTATTAAGGATATATTCCCACATGCTGGCAGTTATCAGTATTTGTTGGAGCAGTGTGGTTTAACTGTTGAACAGATAAAGAATCAAATAATAGATAGTATTAAACAATATGGAAACATTAGAAAAAGTAATTGAGATTGTTGCAACCACATGTGAGGTTGACAAGAGTGAAGTAACTGGTGACAGTACTGTAGGTGATTTTCCAGCATGGGACTCTATGGGGCATCTTAGTATTCTTACTAACGTTGAGGAGGCCTTTGATATTAGCTTCGAACCTGAAGAGATGATGGAATTGGAGGATGTGAATGACATTGTTAAAGCAGTAGAAGAGAAACTTGCTTGATGACAATTGAACAACTGATTTTTAATTGTGCTCAGGCGACACCTCAAAAGACGGCCCTGATTTCAGGTGCAATGGAGGTGTCGTATGAACAGTTGTGGAAGGAAATCAAACATGCTGCTACCTGGTTTAGTGAGAATGCTGAACGAGGTGACAGAATAATTGTGTCTGCCAGTAAGAACATTGAGTTCGTTTATACCTACTTTGGTGCGCATACTGCCGGGATGATTTGTGTACCGATAGACCCAGAAACGAATGAGACGCGACTGAATAGAATCATAGATGTTGCAAAACCAAAGTTGATAGTTGGCGAACTGAGAAATCATGGCGACCATATTGTTATCCCTTTTACTGATGTAAAGTCAAATCGGGAATTAGAGTTCGATTCCCCTATCGAATCGAACATAGCTGACTTGTTGTTTACCACTGGGACGACAGGTCTTCCTAAAGGAGTAGCCCTGACTTTTGCTAATCAGATGGCTGCAGCCGATAATATCAATACCTTTATTGGCAATACATCCGATGATGTGGAGATGTTAGCATTGCCCATTTCACATAGTTTTGGATTAGGAAGACTACGTTGTGTTTTTGCTAAAGGTGCAACGTTGGTACTACTTGGCAGCTTTGCCAGCATGAAGAAATTCTATGGCGAAATGGAACGCTGTCATGTAACAGGCTTTGGTATGGTACCTGCAAGTTGGGCTTACATCCTGAAAATGAGTGGAGATAAAATAGGTCAGTTTGCTGATCAACTGAAGTATATTGAGATAGGTTCTGCCTTTATGTCCCTTGACAATAAACAGAAACTGATGAGTTTATTGCCCAATACACATATATGTATGCACTATGGTCTGACTGAGGCTTCCCGTAGTGCCTTTATCAGTTTCCATGATGACCAAAAGCATTTAATGTCTGCTGGAAAAGCGTCTCCAAATACAGAGATATCTGTGTTCAGTGAACAGGGAGAGCCTATCATGAACCACGAAGATGGCGAAATCTGTGTGAAAGGGGGTCATGTGTGCTCAGACTATTGGGGATTGTCCAAAGAAGAATTTAAGAAAGATTTCTTTGGTGATTATTTCCGTACTGGTGATTGGGGACATATTGATGAAGATGGATATGTCTATCTGGTTTCCCGTAAAAAGGAAATTATTAATGTGGGTGGCAAGAAAGTGAGCCCCATTGAAGTGGAAGAGCATCTGAATGAAATAGATGGTATTGAGGAATCAGTTTGTGTGGGCGCGCATGACGATGTGCTTGGCGAGGTGGTCAAAGCATTCTGCGTTTGCTCAAAAGAGATTGACTTCGAATTAGTGAAGAAGATCTTGTTTAAGAAGATAGAAACATATAAGATACCTGCGTTTTTTGAGGTTATAAAAGAACTGCCCAAAACGCAGAATGGTAAGTTGCAAAGATTACTATTGAAATGAAGACTGACGATTTATTGGAATTGGCTCCTTACGATGGTAGCTTGGAGGCAGATGATCTCTTTATGCAGGCTTTGCAAGAAGAGTGTGTGTTCCACTATGAGCATAATGAAATGTACCAGCGGTTTTGTGACAGAAAGGGCTTCGACCCTCACAAACCGTTTACTATAGAGGAGATTCCTCCTGTATCAGTAAGTGTGTTCAAGGAACTGGGATTCAAACTGAATTCTGTTCCTAAGGAGGACTTGACTTTGGCATTACAGTCCTCTGCTACTTCAGGTGTGCCTTCTACTATTGTGGTAGATAAAGAAACAGCCAAACGTCAGGCTAAGGCCATGATTAAGGTAATTGGCGAATTTATTGGAAAAGAACGTAAGCCTTTTCTAATCATGGATATTGATCCTAGGTCATCTTATAAAAAGTTGTTAGGTGCTCGTTTTGCAGCAGTGACAGGCTATCTGCGTTTTGCAAATAAAACAGGATATTTCTTGAAGGCCGATGAAAACAATGTATCGTATTTCGATGTAGAGGGAATTCAAGAATATGTCAAAGCACTTGAGGCAGATAAACCTGTGGTGGTCTTCGGCTTTACCTATATACTCTATCAGCATGTACTTCAGAGCATAGAGAAGTCAGATGTAAAGATTCAACTGCCTAATGGATCGAAGATAATCCATATTGGTGGTTGGAAAAAACTCGAGAGT
>JAEEGG010010049.1_pt1 | contig 21018 bp, 10 predicted proteins | sample 9134161 | NCBI WGS metagenome assembly JAEEGG01 (sample SAMN16246543, study PRJNA631951) | gut metagenome | biome: gut microbiome; feature: rumen; material: CR-attached | host: Bos | place: Iran: Karaj | collected 2018-10 | reverse complement strand
TTTACATAAGTGCCATTAGGCCCAAATGTTACATTTGCTCCTTTTACACCAACATTTGTACTTATTCCATTTTTACTGATATTGATATAAACACCAGGAAATAATTTAATCCTTTTTCTGTATCTCCATGCCATAAGTTATACGATATTAGTGGATTATGATTTTGCAAATATAAGTAGTTTTAATGAGAATTATATTCTTTGAGGAAGATAAATCAACTGTTTCTAGAATTTTTCGGTATTCATTTTAAATGCAGAACACTTGACAAACAATAATTATATGTGAAGAAAAGATAGTGGAAAATGAAGAATGGAGTGTTGGAAAGCATCGTCAAACGCTTCGCTGAAACCAAAAACGAGGCAATCGATATTTTTATTTCTACGTGAACTAATCTTCACCTAAGTTTGGTGAGGCTTTTTCGATGCTTTCTGTGTATTTCATTCATTTTTGTTCTCAGCATAAAATGTCGGAGGAAAAGGAGTGTATTGTGGAAAAATACACTTATTATTGTGGTATAAATCAACGACTCAACGAAGTGAACAATATCAAAATAAAACTAGTAGGGACTAAGTAGGGAGCAAGTTAGGACTAAGATAGGACTAAGCTGGGATGAAGTTGCAAAATTGTTCATAGCTCTTCAAGAACCCAAATCCATGTCTGAACTTAATCCGATGTCCCCCCCCTATAGAGTTCGCGGCATCAGACCATTAAGGCCTGATGCCGCGAACTCTATAGGGGGGACGTGGGTTAATTCTCCTCTTCGCTCTCTTCCTCGCTGTCGTTAAATCGGTTGGGGAGCATGGAGTACAATTCCATGACAGCCTCGTTGCCAAAAGCGTATTGGCCGAAGCGGTTCATGTTGGTGCGCCCGGCGATGCTGGCGGCGCAGTTCATGGCGATGGCATCGTCGGGATGGCGGTCGATGCGATGCAGACAGGTTTTGTAGCACAGCTGACGGTAGTCGTTGTAGTAGTTGTTGGGGATGAAAGAGTCTCTGGAATTGCCGAGCAACGAGCCTTGGCAGAGCGCACGCCAGGTAATCCATATCTTGTTGAGGAATGGGAAATACCTGCCGCTTTTCATCAGCTGGATGGCCGTAGCGACGAGCCATTCGTCTTCTCCTCCCGACTTGTTGCAGTCGGCCCAGCTGAGCCACAGCGAGCACTGCTCGTCGAAGCTTTGGCAGTCGGCCATCTCATGGAGGATGACACTGAGTTGCTCCTTCTCGTTGGCAGCGGAATAGCGCTCGAATCTGTCGCTTGCCAGACTCGTTGCCATGCTCGACACGCTGTCTAAGAACGCCACAAACTCGTCCTCGTCGTCGTAGAAGCGATAGGCCGTGCGCTCTATCGCGGCATTGAAATCTGACATGTAGCCACCGATATTGGGAGCGTCGTCATCCTGCAGCTCTTCTTCGGTGAGGGCCATCGCTGCAAGCATAGCGTTCTTATACGCCTTGGCAGCTCTGTGTAGCTCATCGTTGTTGATGATGTCGGCACTGATGGCTTCTGTGTATGGGCGTGCCTCTTCAGTCCCACTGATGCTATGGCTTGTCATGCCGCGATAGTACACCTCATAGTTGCTGTAGATGTTCCACGAGAAGGCACAGCCGTTGTAGAAATCTTCTGCCTGCGCCAGAAAAGGCTGTTCAGCCTGGGCGTATTGCGGCAAACGAATCACAAACGATGTGTCGCCAAAAAGGTAGAAATCCTCTTCGGGCAAATCGGGTAAAAGCTTGGTATAGAATTCTTGGTAGTCCACCTCCGTTTGTTGCTCATACCATTGATATGCTTGCAGTATGGATGTCATGTCGACGGGCTTGTCGCTGTCGAAGAATGATTCCTCTTCCTTGGCTTTGCTGCACCCAAGGGCTGCAACGATGCTTGTGGCCAAGCACAAATAGGCTAAACGACGTATTCTCATGATGCTGCGGATGATTGTTCGTTTGCAAAGGTAAGCATAATATAGGAAATGAGCAAGGGTAACGCCACATTTTCTTACAGACGAACGCAGGAAAACATGGGAATGCTCTGCGCAAAAGTTTCAAAAACACGTGGCAAAAGTTTATTCCACGACGTGGAACGAGAATTTCACGACGAGAAACAAACTTTTCCATTCACCCACACGAAATCATGTATGTTGTCAACGCAAACAAAAACCACCCCTTGCACCCTCGTTGATGGGAGGGATGCAAGGGGTGGGGTAGCGCTATGCAAGCAGGAGTGGTGATTACTTCACCAGCTTCTTGCTGCCGTTGTGGATGAGGACACCCTTTTGGGCTTTCTTCAGCTGCTGACCGTTCAGGTTGTAGAAACGCTGAGCGTTGGACGTTGAACGCTGAACGTCGTCGATGCCACTGATGACGGCCACGGGGGCGGCATTGCTCAGCGGCGACTCGCCCTCGGCATAGACGGCGGTGACGTGGTAGGTGTGCAGCCCTGAGGCGAAGGCGCCGGTGGGATGCTCGAAGCTGGTGGCTTCGGCATCGGCGGTGCCCACGAGCTGATTGTCGCAGTAGATGTTGTAGCCCTTCAGCGTGAGCGGTAGGCCTTCGTAGCTGATGTCGTCGAGCATGAAGATGCCGCCGTTCTGCGAGTTGCAGTGGATGGCGAAATACTTGGCTCCTGCGGGCAGCGTGGCGGCGAAGCGTCCGAAGTAGTTCTTCGGGGCCTCATACTCGTCGACGACTTGGTCGGCGTTGAAGTCGGTCACCTGGTTGCCCGTGGTGCTGTAGCGCACCTCGAAGGTCTCGTTCCACACGCCGGCAAGGCTCTCTGCGTAGATGCGGATGGTCTGCTCCTCGCCCGACAGTTCGGGCGAGATGAGCCAGTCGTTGTTCTTGTTGCCCGGCGCATTGTTGGCCTTGAAGCAAGCCAGGAACTGCGTGCCACTGTTGGCCTCAAACTGCGGGTACTGCCTCATCTGTGCCTCGGTGACCCCCGCCTCGCGGAAGTTGAAGGTGAGGAACGCCTGTGGCTGTCCAGCTCCGGGCCACCACAGTCCGTTGATGCCAGCTGTGGCGCAGTTGTCGCGGTCGTAGTTGCCCCACTGTCCGAAGGTGGACTGGAAGCTGTCGTAGCCCTCGAAGCTCTCGGTGACCTCGTTGCGCCCGCTGACGGGTGTCCACACGAGGGTGCTCTTGCCATCGGCATTGGTGGCCACTAATGAGGCGACGGCCTCTAACTGAGAGGGTACCACCACCAGCGGCAGCTGCTCGGTGGTGTTGTCGCTGAGGTCGAGGTCGGCGGCATAGTCGACGGTGGCCCACACCAGTGTCTGCTCTGGGTCGGTGGCCTTGGTGGGGTAGGTGAAGTCGAAGCGCTGGCGGCCGAAAGGCTCCACGGCTTCATTCTGCTCAAAAGTCTTCACCGACTGCCCGTTGACATAGATGCTCACGGTGTAGTCGTTGGCCGTCTGTTCACCCACATTGTGCGTGGTGACGCTGATGTGTGCTGGCTGTCCAGCGGTGGTGCGGCGCTGCACGTCGGCATAGGCCGTCATGTTGCAGGCCACTACGTTGCGGAAGTTCACGTCGTCGATGGCGACGAGTCGCAGCTTGGGGTCGTTAAGCTCTGCCACGAACGAGGCTGTGATGTACTTGGCATCCTTATAGGCCGAGAGGTCGATGGCGTAGGTGATGAATTCCTCGACCTGCATGGTGGCGTAGTCGACGGTGAGCAGCGTGTCGGCGCGTGCCTCACCATTCTTCTGTATGGCCACCTTCAGACGGTTGGCGGTGCCGGGGTCGCCAAAGGCGGTGAACACCAGTTTGGGCGTGTCGGCACCCGCCAGGCTTACCTTGCCCGACGTGAGTACTGCCCATGCTCCAGCCTTCTCCGACTCGACCGCCGTGAGGCAGTCGTCGCCATCGCTCGACATGCCAGTGTACATCTTCCAGCTCACGTCCTGCGTGTTGGAGCGTGTGGCCCAGATGCCTTTCAGCCCAGCGGTGAGGAAATTCTCCATGAAGGGCAATGTGTAGGGAGCGCCATAGATGAGGGGCGCAGCCAGGGCGATGTTGCTCTCGCCCAACTCGTTGAGCGCGTTCACGCCATAGATGACCTGCCCTTGCTGCCCCGTCTGGGCGATGCCCGTCACCTGGTAGTTCATGTCGCTGATGTTGCTCTTCACCTGTCGCAGCTCGTTGTCTACCACTCCCCACACGTTGTAGGTGAGTTCGTCGGGGTCTACATATCCGTTGTGCTGACCCTTGGTGGGAGCCTGCCACGAGAGGATGGCTGTGCCATCGAGCTGGTCGGCGAGGGTGACACTGATGGGCGCGTCGGGCGCATCGGTGCCCACGTAGACGGTGGCCTGGGTGGTGAGTCCGGCACCGGCCTCGTTGAAGGCAGTGACGCTGTAGAGCACCTCGCCGTTCACGGCATCCTCATCGACGATGGTGTAGTGCTTGCCCGGCTCAGCATCCTTGATGGTGGTCACCAGGTCGCCATTTTGTCCGCGACGGATGTCGATGGCGGTGAGACTCTCCAAGGGATTGCCGTCGTTGGCCATGGTGGGCGCGTCGAAGTCGATGGTGACGATGAGGTCGCCGTCGTCGGCGGGTGTCAGGCGCAGGTTCTTCACGCTGTCGGGGGTGATGAGCAGCATGCCAGCGGTAATCTGCAGCTTGTCGATGAAGAGCGAGTTCTGCCACTCATCGCTCAGGTCGTGGAATCCGAAGTAGTAGTCGCCCGTTTGCTTCACCTTGATTTCGCCCGTCATCTCCATGCCTTGCTGCAGGGATGTCGACACCTCGGTGACGGGTATCAGGAGGTCGTATTGCTGTGGGTCGGTGCCTTGTCCGCAAGCTACGGCCAGCCGCTGCCGATAGGCGGGCGACACGCCGAAAGCGTCGAACTTGATTTGATAGGCCACGCCCTCCATGAGGTGGAGCGGTGGCGTGAGGCACCAGTCGTCAATTTGGCCGCCTCGGCTGAAGTCGTGGCGCAAGCGTCCAGTAGTAGAATCGAAGTGTGCAAAGTCCCAGGTGAGACCGTCGCCATCGGTGTCGAGGATGGTATAGGCGCTACCCGCATCGGCATCCTCGAAGTCGTCGACGAAGGGCACCATGCGTGCATGGCCATAGCGCACCACGTTGCTGGCGGTGGTCTCGCACTCCGTGTCGTCTTGCAGGGCCGTCACGCGGTAGTAGTAGCCGTCGTAGTCGGCATCGGTGATGGTCTCGCTGAACTGTGTTCCACTGATGCCCGTGGCCACCTTCACGGCGCCGGGATAGCGCACCACGTTGAAGGTCTGTGCTGCTGGGTCAGTATATCCGCCCATTTTGCCTTGCGAAGCGTTCCACGTCAGCGTGTTCAGGCCTGTGGCCTCGTCGCGTGTGAAGACCACGTTGCTGGGCTTGGGTGTGTCGGCGCCAATCCAGGCTTTTGCCCAGTTGCGCTTTCCTGTCTTGCCATTGGCGGTGAGTTGCACCACCACCTTCTGGCGGCCTGTGCCCTCGGGATAGAGCACGGCAGCCTTCCACTGTCCGGCAGCCCCCTCGCCCGTGACGGCCTTCTCCTCGTTGTCGTTCACGGTGATGCGGTAGCTGATGTTGCCAGTAAGCTCTTGGCCATCGATGGTGGTGGTGGGCAGGGTGAAGTTCACGATGCCGGCCGTCCCCTCCGATGCGAAGTTCACCAGCATGTCGGTGAGGGCGGCGGGAGCGTCACCGTCGGGCTCGTCGAGCACATGCAGACAGGTGTACTCCTCGGCCTCGGGCAGATAGGCGATGAGGGTGGTCTTGCCCGTGGTCACGTCCACCTCGCATAGGCGGCCCATCATCTCCTCGGCTTCCTCGTCGACCTCGGTGGCCACCATGTAGAGGCGGTCGGTGGTGCGGTCGAAGGTCATGCTCTCGAAGACGGGATAGAAGTTGAAGTCGAGGGTGCCGATGTAGGTCAGGTTGCCCGTGGCCTTGTCCACGCGGCAGAAGCTGCGGTTCTCGGTCACGCCATACATCTCTCCCAGGCTGTTGATGGCGAGCATCACGCAGAGAGAGTCGGATGAGGTGATGATCTCGCGACTCTGCGTCTCATAGTCAATGCGCATGAACGTCTGTCCGCTGGTGCCTTCGTCTTTCCAGCCATAGCAGATGCCTGTGGTAGGGTCGTAGTCGGCAGCCTTCACGATGAGCGTCTGTTGCGCGCTGCGTGTGCCGTGGTTGCCGGTGGGCTCCCATGTGTCGGTGTCCCACTCACAGTACACCCAGTTGTTGCTGCCCAGATAGGGCAAGGGCAGCGACGAGGTGCCGTGCAGCTTATGGTTGTAGTAGGCTCCGCGTCCGTTCAGGTCCCAGTCCACGGGGGCCATCGTCTCTCGCACAAAGCCGTTCTGCTGGCTGAAGCGATAGAAGCCGTAGTCGAGGAGCATGCGCTCGCCGTGCTGGTTATATTGCAGCATGCCGCTGAAGGCGAGGGGCTTCTCGCCAGGAGCCACGGGGCGCACAAAGTGGCGTGTGCCGGGCTTCATGCGCAGCAGCTTTGCCTCGTCCATGGGCAGTGGTGTGCCGGTGGCCTTCAGACGTTCCACCAGTCCACGGCCAAAAGCGGTCTCGGTGGCGGCGGGGGCTTTGCTCAGGTTGACAATCTGTGAACCTCCTTCTGCTGGTTGCAGCCGTTGCCTTGTGGTTTGGGCATGCGAGGGCAGTGCCATCAGCACATAGGCCGACAGCACGAGGATAGATGGAAAGTGTTTTTTCATAAGTGTTGTTAATTTGTAGTTGTTGAAGGTGGTCTCGCCCTCAACGTTGTTGTTAGTTCTTTCGTTAGTGACGGGTTGCCTTGCGGGGGCATCATCTCACCTGCATCTTCACAGTGCGTTGGTGGCCGTCGGCATTGGTCTTGCGCACGATGAGCAATCCTCTTTGCTTCGCATCGAGCTTGCGGCCGTCGAGGGTGAAGTATTCCGTGCGCTCTTCATTGGTGCTCCCCACGGCGCTGACGCTGTTGGCCTGACTGATGGGGAATCCGGCCTGTTCCACGTTGTCGACGTAGCAGTTCTTGTTGTTGCTGGGGTCGTCGTTGCTTACGATGGCCACCACCTGCATATTCTCCTTCTGCCATTCGTCGGCCACGCTGAAGGTGACGTGGTGTTCATACTGGTTGATTTCCCAGTTGATGCGTTCGCCAAAATCGCTGGCAAAGGCGCGGATGACGTGCTTGTGGTAGAAGGCACCCGTGGCCCCCGACTGGTTGACGGCCTTGACATCGTCTTCGAGCAGGTAGACGGTGAGCACGGGCGACGGGGCTGTCAGCTCGTCGCGCTTTCCGCTCACCACGACGTGTAGCTGCTTCTGCTCTTCGTCGAAGTTGGCGCTGATGTTGATGGTGGTGTGGGCCTCGTCCTGCATGCAGAAGCGCATGGCGGCTTCGAGTTCCGACTGCGAGGGACAGGCATGCAGTTCGGGCCAAATGGGCTTGCGGTCGACCATGATGGCGGGGGCATAGCCCACGCCGAAACGCACGGCCAGCTTCTCGTCGCACGACTTGGTGAGCCAGTCGGTCTTGTAGCCGGCATGATGGCACACGGCCACGGCGCGGTCTTTGAATTCATCGCGCGAGAGCAACGTGTGCAGATAGCCTGCCACGCGGGGGCAGTTGCCGCAAGGTTCGGTGGTAAACTCCTCGATGAGAATCTTCTTCACCAAGGCGAATTTTGCCTTGATGGTGTTGTTCGAGGCTGTCTCGTCGGTGCCGTCGTCGATGGATTGCAGACTGACGATGATGTCGCCGTAGCTGACGGTGGAGCGATTGGGGATTTGGTAGTTCACGGTGGTTTTCTCGCCCCAGTCGAGTGCCACGTCGAAATGGTGGGCGTATACGTCGTCGCCCATTTCGTATTTCGTCTCAAGGGTGAAGCCTGTGATGGGCTTCAGTCCGTTGTTCACCACGGTGACCTGCATCTGCGTCTGCGAAGCGTCGGCAAAGGTGTTGGCCATGGCAGAAGCCAAGCCCAGGTCGTAGTTGGGCAGGTTGTTGCCCTCCACCACGGCCTCCACGCTGAGGATGCCCGCCTCGCTCATGTCTTGCCAGCGAGCGTCGTGACCCAGCTGCACCCAGCAGGCGTTTTCCAACGGGCTGCCTACAACCGACAGTGCTGCCACCTCGGCTTTCTGGCGATAGCTCAGTCCGATGTAGAGACCCTGCCCTTGGGCGATGGTGAGGGGTTGGCTAAGCTCGGCCTCGTTCCATCCCTTGGCCAGCTTGGGTGTGGTCTTGGTGGTGATGATGGTCTCGGCGATGTTGTCGCCGGTGAGCGATGTGCGCACCCACAGACATAGGCTGTCGACGTTGACCTTCGAGGCCAGGGCGCCGCGCAGGGCGGTGATGGTACTGCCCTCGTAGCTGGCCAGCATGTCGGCTGGCAGATAGATGGCAGCACTCACCCATGCCTTGCCCTCGGTGCTGATGCTGCCCTTGTCGGCAGCCTCGCCTCCGCAGTAGCCTAAGTGTACGGTGCCTTGTGCCTGCATGCCGATGGCCACGAGGGCCATCAGCAGCAGGGAAAGAATGTTTTTCATGCGTTTACTTCACCAGCACTTTTTTGCCATTAATGATGTATAGGCCCTTGGTGCGTTGAGCGTTGAGCGTTGAGCGTTGAACGTCGATGCGGCGACCTTGCAGGTCGTAGATACGTTGAGCGTTGAGCGTTGAGCGTTGAACGTCGTTGATGCCAGTGACGGGGCCACCGTCGTATTCGAGTGTGAAGACGGTGCTGGGAACCACTAAGGAGAAGTCGAGCGGCAGATAAGCGGTGCCGGGCTGCAAGAAGTACTTGCCCTGTGCCCACCATCCTGTCTCGTCGTCGATGTCGTTGGGGTCGCAAGCGGGCACGAAGCCGAAGCTGCCGTTGCTCAGGTTGGTGCCCAGCACGAAGGGATAGAAGAATTCCTCGGCTTCCTCATCCTCGGGGAAGGTGATGAACGATGCGTCGACCAGCCAGGGGTTGGCCACCAGGTCGTTGTTCTCCAACGGAGCCACCTCGCCATCGGCCACGGGGATGTCGAACGTCAGCGGGTCGCCAGATGTTCTGCGGGCCAAGCTGGCGGCAGAACTGCGCAGCAGCACACCCGTGTTGGCCGGAACCTTGTCCACCTTGGTGAGCACCACGCCCGTCATGTTGTAGCGTGTGCCCCATGGTGTCTCCACGGCTTCCAGCTGCTTGGTCACGGCGTAGGCCTCCACATCCTCCACATCCGTGAAGTCGAGTGCCTGGTCGCACGAGAAGAGGGCGAAATATGAGGTGCCGTCGGTGAGGTCGGGCGATGTGCTCACGCTCACAGTGTTGTTGATGCCTTCGGTGAAGGTGATGTTCACGTTGAGCACCACAGCCTTCTCGTCGGCATTGACGAAGCCCCACTTGGCCACGTAGGTGTCGCCTTCCTGATAGCTGTTGTCGATGGCGCCCATATAGTCAATGATGCCGCTGGCAGGATTGCTGATCTTTACGCATACGCCAGGAGCTGTTCCGTTGAGCTCAGCCCATAGGCAGGCGTCGCCGTTGGCATCGCGCCAGCCGTCGGTGGTGTTCTCCACGAAATTGCCATCGGTCACGTTCACAATATATTGAGCGGCATCGCTGATGCTGATGCCCAGGGCGTTGGCCACCTCATCCACGGGGAAGGTGGCCGTCTTGGCCTCGTAGGCTGTGGCGGGCAGCATCTGCACGGGCACGTCGATGGTGGCGATGATCTCGGGTTTGTACTCAGGCTGCTGCACCTCGACGAAGGTGACGTTGATGGTGTAGCGCACGGCTTTCTCGCCGTTCACCAGCACCCACTTCACGGTGTAGGTCTTTCCCACTTCGTCGGCGCCGTTCATGTCGTAGAAGGTGAAGGCTCCATCATTGGCAAGAGCCTCGAAGAACTTCACGCAGATCTTGGTGTCGGCACCCCACTTGGTGGGATTGCCCTCGCCGTCGAACCAGCCGTCGTAGCCGTCGGCAGCACTGTTGTCGGCATTGAAGAGGATGCGCTCGCCATCGGGCTTCTCAATGTAGAGCATGTCGGTGCTCAGTGCATCCACACCGAGGAAAGCCTTGGCCTCAGTGAAGTCGGCGATGGCTTCAGTGGGTGTGTAGCCCAGCTTCGTGGGACGCTCATGGTCGATGGTGAGGTCGAGTTCCTGTGGCTGGGGCTGCTCCTGTCCGTAGTAGGGCAGCTGTGCCTTGGTGGCATTGACAATGAAGCCTGTGGCGGGGTCGATGACCAGTGCTGCCACATACATGTTGTCGCGGCGCAGGGCGTTCTTCAGCGATGCAGGGGTGGTGGGCAGCGTCATGGTGTAGCTCACCTCAGTGGGTTCCGTGGCCGAGTAAGCCTGGCGCTCAATCTGGTTTCGGCCGTTCTTATAGCTGCTGGCCAGCGCCACATCGTTGAAATAGAGTCCGGTGACCGAGCTCTTCCCGTTTTTGCCTCCACGGCACCAGTCGGCCATGTCTTGCCCACCTTGTGTAGCTGAGTAGCTGGCATAGTTGTTCAGCTGTGTCCAGACTGAGCCTGTGCCTGTGAGGCTGTCGCCAATGAGCACAAACTCCACGTCGTATTCCGAAGCATCGAAGAGGGGATCGATGGTAGCGGTGGCCACCACCTGGGTGGAGTCCTCGTTCCATTCGCCGCTGATGTCAACCTTGACGAAAGCGGGTTGTGCCAGCAGCATGTCGAGGAGTTGGCTGATGCCGAAATCCTCACCATTCGTAGCACCCCAGTAGGGATCTACCTCGCCCATGCGGTCGAGCATGCACGACGGTGCACCCGAGAAGTCGAGGCTGGCATAGTTGTTGTCAGGGATAGTCATGGCATCTTGCGAGACGGAACTATATTGGTGGATGGCCACCTGCACCAGCTGGTCGCCATAGCGATTGCGCATCATCTCCATGCCTACGATGCCACGGGGACACCAAGGGCAGGTGAGGCCGGTAAGCTCTTCGACGGTGACTCGGCGCTGTATGAGCTTGGTGGTGGTGATGGCTTGCCCGCTGATGGTGGCATTGGCTGGGTCATTGTCCACGCCATTCACCTTGGTCACGGTCAGGCTGTATTCTTGTGTGCATTCGATGGGTGCGGCTTCGAAGAACACTTCCACCTCACCCTTGTCGCCGAAGACCACGGGACTGGCCAGCTCGGCATGCTGTTCGGGCTGTGCCACGCCATCGATGCTGATGACATAGTCGATGCTCTGCAGGTCGGCAGTTCCTACGTTGATGACTGAGAGTGTTTGGGTTTTACCGATGCCAAAGGGGATGATAATGTTGCCAATGGCTTGCGGCATGGCCTTGTTCTCTGCGAAATCGCCTTCGACGATGGCCTGCACGCTCAGGTTGCCATAGGTGTTGCCCATGTCGTAGTAGCTGACGCCTTGGCCCAGGTTACCATAGATGTAGAGGTTGTACATGTCGGCACCTGCATTGACGCACGATATGGGATAGTTCGACGCCGTCTGCCTGTAGTCATAGCCCATCAGCACTCCGTCGCAGTCCTGCAGGTTGAGGGTGACGGGGGTGGTGAGCGTGAATTCGTTCCATCCTGCTTTGTTGGAACTCACCGCTTGGCTGACGATGGGGTCTAAAAGGTTGCCTCCCTGGAAGGGGATGATGTAGATGTGCGAGATGGTGGTGGATTGTGCCAGTCCCACGCGCATCTTCACCACTTGGCCACCATCGAAGGGTGCAATGACGCTGTAGGGCAGCTCTACATAGGCGCCCAGTGTGCCAGGTACGCCCGTCACGCCCAGACCCTGGTTGGAGGTGGCCACTTGGTCGGTGGTGTAGGGACCCATCACGAGTTGGTTGTCGGCCAGCTGAATCTTGTTGGCCGGAGCTCTAAATCCCGCGGGCACCAGCGAGGTGGGGTAGGGATCCTGTTGTAGTGTGCCGGCGTCGGCTCGCTTGGCGCTGGCAATCTGCGCATTCGCAGAAATGGCTACCATCATCATGGCCGCCATTGAAAGTAAGAATTTCTTCATAGTGTTGTTTATTTAGATAGTGTTATGGATTGATTCTCTTGATGACGCGACCATCGGCCAGGCGCACGATGCTGAGGCCGTGGGAACGCTGAACGTTGAACGTTGAACGTTGAACGTCGAGGCGGCGGCCCTGCAGGTCGTAGACACGTTGAACGGTGGGAGTTGAACGTTGAACGTTGTTGACATCGGCGTTGTCGGCATATACGAAATTGATGGTCACGCTGGGTCCATATCCCACGACGTTGTTGCCAGCCTGTTCCATGCCGAAGAAATTTTTGGTGATGTTGAAGTAGCGGATTTCGAGCGTGGCGGTCCAGCTGCCGTATTGTCCTTCCTCCAGCATCCACTCGGTCATGATGTCTTGGTCGTACTCGCCGCTGATGACGCTCTTTGCCGAGTAGCCGCTCTCGGCCAGCGTCATGCAGTTGCCGAATGCGCATGTCTGCCACTCGCCGCTGGGCTTCTGGCTGATGTCTTCCCACATGCTCACGGCGGCTTTCTCGCCCGTCGTGTTCTTGATGTGCAGTGGTACGACCATTTGCAGCTGGTCGTTCACTTTGTTGATGGTGATGACGGAGCCGTCGGGGACGATGTTGCCCTGCTCGTCGATGAACTGGAATGTCTTAATCTTGTCGTCCTGTGCCCACCCGCTGGCAACAAGGACGGCAAGGGCGAAAATCAGTGTAAAAAATCTTTTCATAAGTAGATGGTTTTGATTTGTTTCTTTTATTTTGTTTTCAGCTTGCGGCTCACTACCTGCAGCACCCCTTCGCTGTCGTTGCATACGAATGCCACCACGCTCAGGTCTTGCGGTTTCCAGCCCTCTTTCAAGCTGGCCTTGTAGTGATGCTCCACGATGTTGTCGCCCTCAGCACCCCTGAGTGCGATGTTGTCGCCGCTGGTGCTGTTGATGGCAGCGCGCAGCACGTGGTTGTGCACATAGTTGTTGATGATGGTTCCCATGCTGTCTTGCGGGGCCACGATGTTGTCTTCGGTGAGCCACACCACCAGCTGGCCGTTGGCAGTGGCGTCGGGGCGTGTGCAGAGCACCTTCACGTCGATGTCGGCCGTGGAGCTGTTGGCAGCTTTGCTGGCTTTCACACGGATGTCGAGCGCCGCCTCTTGGGGGAGCACATATTGCAGTGCCTGCATCCAGAAGTCCTTGTTGAGCACGCGCTCGCCGCCGAAGTCGAAGCGGTTGAAGAGTCCGGCCGGCTTGTAGGTCAGCTTCCACTGGTTGTAAAGCTCGTTGCCCAGCTCGTTGCCCAGTCCTTCAGGCTCCATGATGCCCTGTGTTTGCGAGTGGATGGCCACGGGCACGACGAGCGCTCCGTAGAGCTGCTGGAAGTCGTGGATGAGCTTGCTGGCTTCTGGGCAGTTGGGGCAGCGCTGGCCGGTGTGGTCCTCGATGAGCACGCCATGGGGCACCACGGCGATGGGGGCGTCGTAGAGTTCGTCGGTGTCGTCGACGACAATGGTGTCGATGGGGGTGGCCGGCTCCACGTAGATGAGGCGGTCGGCCTCGTCGATGTTGGAGCACGAGGGCAAGGCTGCGGCCAAGCCGCAGCATACGGAGAAGCCGACGAGGAGCCTGGCGAGGCGGCGGGAGCCGATGAATATATTGCGTAGGTTCATTTTCGGTTCAGAAATTGTAGTTGTAGGAGAGGGTGAATCCCTTCTGCGCGGGGATGATGCGGCACACACCGCCCGAACAGTTGTAGCCCTCGCGTGTGCGGCAGTAGCCCAGCTGCAGACGGTGGGCGTTGAGGTTGTAGGTGACGAGTGCCTGATAGTAGTGAATGTGCGACGAGCCGCAGTTGTACATGTCGCTCACGGTGAACATCCAATGGGGCACCAGCGACAGCTCGGCCAGCCCGTACACCCAGTCGCCCTCGTCCTGCTTCGTCTGCAAGTACTGTGCCTCTACGCGCAGGGTGGTCTTGGGCGAGAACTGGTACAAGCCATCGGCCACGAAGATGTTGCTGTGGATGATGCCGCCCGCCTCGCCTCGCACCTTGGTGATGTTGAAGCGCTGGTTCATATACATCAGGCTCAGCTTGAACTCCTTCGAAAGCTTGCGGGTGAGGGTGATGTCGAGGTCCTGGTAGTAGGTGTCGTCGCCCCACTTGAAGAATTTCGAGGTGTAGCCATCGGTGGCGGCCAGTGCCATCTGTCCTCCCAGTGCCTTGCGCTGCTGCCCGTCGACAAACTGTCGGTCGATGGCGCGCACATAGCTGTAGTTCACCTTCAGGTTCATGCCATAGCGTCCGCCGAGGGCGGTCTTGCGCTTGAAGTTGTAGCCCAGCTCGGCCTGGTAGGCCCACTCGCCGTCGGCCAGTTGCGTGCCGTAGGGGTAGAGTGCTGCGAGGGCGTAGGTGTGGTCTTGCGTGAAGGCTGGCAGATGGTTGATGGCCGACGCGTTGATGTCGTACTCGCGGCGCAGACTCTTCGATGCCATGTTCTCCGAGCGCTTGGCTTGCAGCAACAGGCTCAGGCCACGGCGCGACCATGATGTGGAGAGCATGGCGGCACTACCTTTCTTATAAATATAGCCGTTGGCATAGGATGGGTCGGCCGTCTTCTGCGCATATTCGGCCAGGATGCTGAAGTTGCCCTTGTTGAGTTGTGCGCGCAGGTCGAATGCGTTCACATATTCAGGCAGGTTCAGCTTGTGGGTCATGTCGGTGAGGATGTCTTCCTGGTTCTCGTGCTTGTTCACCCACGATGCTCCCAGCATCAGTCGTGTGTCGCTCTGTTGCAGTGCTGGCACCAGCTCGTCGATGTTCACCTCGGCATCGGCTCCGCTCACGAAGCTCTTGTTCCAGTCCCAGTATCGGCGTTGCTTGCCGCCCAGCGCTTTCAGGGTGACGCCCGCCATGGGCTTCAGCACCAAGCGCCCTCCGAGCAGCGAGTTGTCGATGCCGAGCATGCGCTCCTCGTATGTGCGCAGGATGAATCCTGAGCCAAACTGCTCGTAGAAGGTGCCCACGGTGAGCTCGGCCATGGTGGCTCCGTCGGCGCGCCGCCCTAAGCGTCCCTTGGCATAGAAGTGTGGCACGCCCCATCCCTTGAAGTCGGGCTCGAAGCCGGGCAGCGGGTGTTCCAGGTATTCCAGTCGTGCGCCGGCCTCGAAGTCGCGGTGCTGTAGCCGCAGGTCCAGGTAGGTGTTGGTCTGGAAATCCTCGGTCTTCTTGGCGCCCGTCTTGTCGTCGCTCTGTGGCAGCAGCATGTCGGTTTGCAGGCTTCCGCTCAGCGTCAGCTGTCGGTCGCTCTGGGCGGTGGCAGCGAGTGCCACCAAGCATGCTGCCAATGCGGTGAGTGCTCTCTTCATCACTACTTCAGCAGTTCTCTTACTTTCTCAATCAGTTCCGTCTCGGCCCCGTCGGTATATCCCGTGTGGCGATAGACAATTTTACCCTTTCCATCGACGATGACGGTGTAGGGCATGGCTCCCGAGTTGTTGCCCAGGGCTTTCGAGAACTCGTAGTTGGGGTCGAGCAGCACGGTCTCGTATTCCCATCCGTGGTTGTCAACGAGGGGTTTCACCTTGTTGGTGTTGTGTGCCTGGTCGTTGCTCACGATGATGATTTTCAGGCCTGTCTCTTCCTTCCAGTCGTCGTAGACCTCGGCGATGGCGTCGAGTTCGCGGTTGCAGGGCTTGCACCACGTGGCGAAGAAGTCGATGATGAAGGGCTTGCCACCGTTCTTCAGTTCGGCGGTGTTGATGGTCTTGCCGTTGATGTCCTTCAGGCTGATGGTGGGCAGCTGGGCCATGGCCGTGCAGGTCATCACCAGCATGCAAGCAGCGAAAAATAATCTTTTCATTTGATATAAATTGAGTTAAGTTTGAAATTTGTCGGCAAAATTACTGTTTTTTCTTCAAATGACAAAATTTCACGCCTAAATAGCATCATTCCGAATGTAAAATAATCCTAAATTATTGGGTGAATATAATAATTGGATGCGAAAATATGCGTAATTTTGTACCGATGAAACGCATTGCACTCATTTTGACGGCTTTCCTGTTGGTGCTGTCCACCGCAGCCCAGGAGGTGGGCGACCCTCAGTTTGTGCCCATGGTGAAGATGGGCAAGACGCTGGGCCCCGATGGCGACACCATCCAATACATGGAGATGCAGAACGTTTATGTCTATCCTGAGCCCACGTTCAAGAACAAGCGTCAGCAGCAGGCCTACATCAAGCTGGTGCGCAACGTGAAGAAGGTGCTGCCCATTGCCAAGGAGGTGCGGCAGATGCTGATTGAGACGGCTGAGTATGTGGAGACGCTGCCCTCGAAGAAAGAACGCGACGAGCACCTGAAGCGTGTGGAGGATGCCGTGGTGAAGGAGTACAAGCCCCGCATGAAGAAGCTCACCTTCGCCCAGGGCAAGCTGCTCATCAAACTGGTGGACCGCGAGTGCAACAGCACGGCCTACGAGGCCATACAGGCCTTCATCGGTCCTGTGCGTGCCGGCATGTGGCAAGCCTTCGCCTGGATGTTTGGTGCCTCGCTGAAGAAGGGCTACCAGCCCGATGGCGTCGACCGCCTGACGGAGCGCGTGGTGCTGATGGTAGAGGCGGGGCAGCTGTAGCCACCATGGCTGAAAAGTATCGATGAAATCGTTGTTTTTTGAAGATATCAACTGACCTGAATATGCGAAAGTGTTTTGGAATTATTTGTGCCATCTGTGCCGTCTGTGGCATCGCCTCATGCAGCGTAGAGAAAGAGGACTTCCGCGTGGGCGTGTCGCAGTGCTCCGACGACATCTGGCGCGACAAGCAGAATGCCGAGCTGCGTATGGGCGCTTATTTCTACGACAATGTGGAGCTGAAGTTTGCGGTGGCCTTCGACAGCGATGAGCGGCAGATACAGCAGATTGACAGCCTCGTCGACAGCGGCATCGACCTGCTCATCGTGGCCCCCAACCAGGTGAAGACCATCTCGCCCGCCATTGACCGGGCCTTCGACAAGGGCATTCCCGTCATCGTGTTTGAGCGCAAGACCAGTTCGCAGAAATACACCGCCTTCATCAGTGCCGACAACTACGAGATGGGACGCACCATGGGCGAGTATATCTTGACGCGCCTCAATGGGCAGGGCACGGTGCTGGAGATAAAAGGACTGGAAGGCTCGTCGCCGGCCATCGAGCGCCACAACGGTTTCATGGATGCCTTGAAGGATGCCCCTGGCATCAACGTGGTGGCATCGCTGCAAGGCGACTGGACGGAGCCTACGGCCTACGAAATCACCCGCCAATGGCGGGCCGCCCATGGCGACACGAAAGTGGACCTGGTGTTTGGCGCCAACGACCGCACGGCCATGGGAGCGCGCGAAGTGCTGGGAGCCGATGTGCTCTATTGCGGCATCGACGGCTTGCCAGGCCCCACGGGCGGCATTCAACTGGTGCGCGACTCGCTGCTCGACGCTTCGTATATCTATCCCACCCATGGCGACCAAATCATCGACTTGGCCGTCAGCATTCTACAGGGCAAACCCTACGCTAAGGAGACCATGCTGATGTCGGCCCTCGTCACCTGCGACAATGCCAAGGTGCTGCAGATGCAGGCCGAGGAGCTGATGCAGCAGGCCGACCGCTTGGACTTGCTCCACGACAAGGCCGACAACTACCTGCACAAGCTCGATGCCCAGCGCGTGGTGAATTGGCTGGCCATCGGCATCATCGTGCTTCTGGTGGTGGTGTTCGTCCTCTTCTATCTCTATCACCTCCGCAAAATCAGAATGCAGCGCGAGCGCGTGGTCAACACGTTGTGGAACATGGGAAGCGCCGAGGGCACCGAGCGGGCCGACGACACCGACGGTGCTGCGCTGCCGATGGCGGCGGACGATGGCCACGGCGATGATGGTGTGGCGACGACCGCCGACACCCATCCCCAGCCCTCTTCGGCCGCCGACGATGCCGCTCCCGAATCGTCGGCATCGGCCTTGCCCTCGCTGTTCTTGACCCGCTTCCGCGAGGCTGTCGAGGCGCGCTTAGACGACAGCGACCTCTCTGTCGACGACCTGGCAGCCGACATGAACCTCAGCCGTGTGCAGCTCTATCGCAAGGTGAAGGCCGTCACCGGCTCGTCGCCCGTTGAGCTGCTGCGCACGGCCCGTCTGAACCGTGCCTACCAGCTGCTGCTCACCACCGACAAGAGCGTCAGCGAGGTGGCCTACACCGTGGGCTTCACAGCCCCCTCCTATTTCACCAAATGCTTCAAAGAGGAGTATGGCATGGTGCCGGGCGACGTGAGGAAATAAGAGGAAAGACGACCGTACAGGTTGAAATGTTTTCGACGGTTGATAATTGGTGGTGTTGCTGGAAATCTTCAGACGCTGAAAATCGCGATTGAGCGACGGCCTTCCGCCATCGAAAAATCGCAAAACGCAACTGGCAGATAAGCACCCCGTTGCAGCTAACCGAAATTTGGAGCGCGAATTTTTCCAAAAAGTCAACGCCTTTTTCCAAAAAGTCAACGCCATTTTTTCAAAAGTCAACGCCTTTATAGGAGCTGTCTTTTGTCTTAACAACGAATTTTACGAATTAAACGAATTGAGGTCAAATGTCGGCCTCTGGCGATTTGTTGTCATGGTGTCGTGGTGCTGCTGAGGCCCACCGAATACTTCGTTCTGCATGCCTTGTCGTCCATGGATTGTAATTATCGTTCATTCCTTCGCAATTTTGTTACATTGCAACATATTTTGTACGGTGTGAACGATATTTTTAATGCTTTTGTGCTGGTGGTTGGTACTTTTGCACCAGATTTTTGGAACAAATAGTATTAACAAAAAACCTCGAAGCAAATGGAAAGACTAAGGAGATTTCTGTTGAGCGCGACGCTCATCCTTGCGAGTACTATGATGTACGCGCAGACAGAGATTACTGGCTCGGTGGAGGACGACATGGGTCCTGTCATCGGTGCCACGGTAATGGAAAAAGGCACATCAAACGGCACCGTGACCGATTTTGATGGCAACTTCAAGCTGAAGGTGAAGGCTGGCACGACGCTCGTCTTCAGCTACATCGGCTATGGGAAGCAGGAGCTGCCCGCGCAGAACGGCATGCACGTGGTGATGAAGGACAACGCCCCGCAGCTGCAAGAGGTGGTGGTGACGGGCTATCAGGTGCAGCGCAAGGCCGACCTGACGGGTGCCGTGGCCGTGATGGACATGAAAGGCGCGAAGAGCGAGGGCGACCCCAACATGCTCAACTCGATGCAGGGCAAGCTGCCCGGCGTGAACATCGTGACCGATGCCGCCCCTGGTGGTGGCGGTGCCAGCATCCGCGTGCGCGGTATGAGCACGGTGAACGGTGCTGCACCCCTCTACGTCATCGATGGCGTGGCCACCACCGAGAACCTCAACTCGCTGAACGCTGCCGACATCGAGTCGATACAGGTGCTGAAGGACGCCTCGTCGGCCTCAATCTACGGTAGCCGAGCCGCCAATGGTGTCATTATCATCACCACCAAGAAAGGCAAGGGCGACAAGGTGACGGTGAACGTGGGCTACACCGCCACGCTGAACACCATTGCCAAGCAGTATGACGTGATGGACGCCCAGCAGTGGGGACAGGCTTACTGGACGGCCAACAAGAACGCAGGGCTGGTGGCCTCGCACCCCTTCTATGGCAGTGGCGACCAGCCGCAGCTGGCCACCACCCTTGATGCTGCCGGCAAGGTGCTTGCCGCCAATACCGACTGGCAGGACGAGGTGTTCTCTTCGGCCTGGACCAACAACCTCTCGGCCTCGGTGTCGAACAGCAGCGAGAAGGGCTCGTTCATCCTCTCGGGCAACTATATCAACCAGAACGGACTGATGAACCACACCTTCTATCGCCGCTACACCGCACGCCTGAACTCCACCTATAATATAAGTAAGGTGTTCAGCGTGGGCGAGAACCTGATGATAGCCCAGTGGAACGACCGTGGCTATGGCACTGGCAACGACCGTGGCATCCCCTATACCGCCATGCGCCAGCACCCCGCCATCCCCGTCGTCGACAGCGAGGGTGTCTACACCAATCCCATGCAGCTCTCGGGCAGCGACATCGCCAACCCTGTGCACGAGCTGTACAACGGTCGCGACAACACCAATGAGAGCTGGCGCATCTTTGGCAACGCCTATATCGACATCAAGCCCATCGACGGCCTCACCCTGAAGAGCAATCTGGGCATTGAGCACACCCAGTTCTTCAACAAGAACCTGGGACGCCGTCTGCAGCCCAGCGACATGAACAGCGTGAGCCGCGCCTACGGTCAGGGCGACACCTACACTTGGACCAACACGGCCAACTATCTGAAGACCTTCAAGGGTGTGCATCACCTGAACGCCCTGCTCGGCTCGGAGTTCATCAAGTACCGCTCTGAAGACCTGAACGGTGCCAACCGCGACTATGCCTTCGAGGACGTGGACTACATGCAGATAGGTGCTGGCGGCGGCGAGCAGACCGTGGGCGGCGGCAAGGCCGAGTGGGCCCTGTTCTCGCTCTTCGGCAAGCTCGACTACAACTATGCCGACCGCTACCTGGTGAGCGCCACCCTGCGCCGCGACCAGACCTCGCGCTTGCACAAGGACAACAACAGCGGCGTGTTCCCCGCCTTCTCGGCCGCCTGGCGTGCCAGCGAGGAGAGCTTCTTCCCCCAGAACCCAGTGTTGAGCGACCTGAAGATTCGCGTCGCCTGGGGACAGAACGGCAACTCGGCCATCAGCGACAACTACGCCTACTACACCCGCTACGCCTATAACCTGCGCCATGGCTCCTACGACCTCAACGGCACCAACAACAGCGTCGTGCCCGGCATCGTGGCTGCCTCGAGCGGCAACCGCAACCTGAAGTGGGAGACCACCACGCAGACCAACCTCGGCTTCGACGCACAGCTCTTCCAAGGCGCCTTGAGCCTGTCGTTCGACTATTTCTGGAAGAACACCAAGGACATGCTCACCATCCCCCCGACGCTCTCGGTGGAAGGCGAGGGAGCAGCCATGTGGATGAACACGGGCGAGAGGAAGAACAACGGATGGGAGCTGACCATGACCTACCGCTCGCCCCAG
>JAEEGG010010037.1_pt1 | contig 21029 bp, 15 predicted proteins | sample 9134161 | NCBI WGS metagenome assembly JAEEGG01 (sample SAMN16246543, study PRJNA631951) | gut metagenome | biome: gut microbiome; feature: rumen; material: CR-attached | host: Bos | place: Iran: Karaj | collected 2018-10 | reverse complement strand
CGCTGGCTCAAACCAAAGTTTCTGGTACAGTGCTCTCACAGGAAGACGGTCAGCCGATTATCGGTGCAGCTGTCAAGGTAGTCGGCACAAGTACCGGTATGTTGACTGACGTAAATGGACGATTCAACATTGCCCTGCCTGCTGGTAAGAACCAGCTGGAGATCAGTTACCTCGGTTATCTGTCTCAGACTGTGACTGCCAAGAACGGCATGCGCGTGTTCATGAAGAGCGACGCTCAGGCCCTCGACGAGGTGGTGGTAACTGCCATGGGTATTAAGCGTTCTGCCAAGGCACTGGGTTATTCTGCAACAGCTGTAGATGGTGAAGAGATCGCTGCTGCCCGTACGGCAGATGTGATGTCAAGCTTGCAGGGTAAGGTTGCCGGTGTTGCAATTACTTCTGCTTCTGGTGACCCAGGTTCTTCTAACTCTGTTATCATCCGTGGTATTAGTTCACTGGGCGGTACTAACCAGCCTTTGTATGTGATCGACGGTGTGCCTATGAACAACTCTGCTGTTTATAGTAACGATGGTCTGAACAGTGGTTATGACTTCGGTAACGGTGCAAATGCAGTGAACCCTGACGATGTTGAAAACATGACTATCCTGAAGGGTGCTGCCGCTACAGCTCTGTATGGTAGCCGTGCTGCCAACGGTGTGATTCTGATCACCACCAAGAGCGGTAAGAAGCAGGAAAAGGGTCTCGGTATCGAGTATAACGGTGGTCTGCAGTGGGAGAGCGTTATGCGTCTGCCGCAGATGCAGAATGAATTCGGTATGGGTTGGAACGGTGACAAGACCGACGATGAGAACGGTTCTTGGGGTCCCCGTTTTGATGGTGCTACACTGAAGTATGGTACTGTCTATAACAACTCTCAGCAGATTAAGTCATATCTGCCTATTGAGGACAATATGAAGAACTTCTACGATACTGGTTTCCGTTACTCTAACAGTGTATCTTTCAATGGTGCTACTGATAAGAGCGATTACTTTGTATCTTTCTCTCAGATCAGTGATGATGGTATTATCCCCACCAATGCTGACAGTTATAAGAAGTACACTTTCTCTGCTCGTGGTTCTCACAAGATTAAGAGTCTGACTTTCAGTTCTTCTCTGAACTATGCTTACCAGAAGAACAACTTCGTACAGACTGGTCAGGGCTTTGAAAATATGTACAACTCTATCATGCAGACGCCGCGTGACATCGCTATCATTGAGTTGCAAGACCTGAGCAATCCGTTTAATACACCAGGTTATTACTATACACCGTATAGCGTGATGAACCCTTACTACATTCTGAACAACCATCTGAATGAGAATGAGAGTGAGCGTTTCTATGGTAAGTTCCAGTTGGATTATGACTTCCTGAAGTATTTCAAACTGACCTATCGTATTGGTCTTGATACTTCTACAGCTCATCATCATAAGGGTATGCCTAACTATTCAACGCTGTTCCCCGATACTCCAAACTGGGCATCTGAACTGAGCAGCCAGACTGGTTATGCCTCGAGACGTACAACACGTCGTCGTGAGATCAACCAGGATGTGATGCTGACATTCGATATGCCTATCAATGATTTCAATATCAATGCCGTAGCTGGTTTCAACGGTAACGAGCGCCGCCTGTCATATTTGGATTCAAAGGTTACAAATCTGACCATTCCTACATATTATAACATTACGAACTCTGCAGAGATTCCTGTTACAAAGGAATATCAGTGGAAGCGTCGTCTTTACGGTATCTATGCACAGGCCGAGTTCTCTTGGAAGAGCCAGGCATACCTGACATTGACTGCCCGTAATGACTGGTCATCTACTCTGCCGAAGGAGAACCGCTCGTTCTTCTATCCTGGTGTAACAGTTAGCTATATCTTCTCTGAACTGCTGAAGGAGAAGGCACCTTGGCTGTCATTTGGTAAGTTCCGTTTTGCTTGGGGTAAGACAGGTAACGATGCTGATGTCTATATGACTGATCCGTATTACACTCAGGCTAGCTTCAACTCTTCTGGTTGGGCTGACAGCAAGTTCCCGTTTGCCAAGACAGGTACCAATGCCTATACTGTAGGTAATGTGCTTGGTAGTGCAAATCTCAGCCCTGAGATGACTACTGAGACTGAGATTGGTATCCAGTTGTCTTTCTTGAAGAATCGTATCTCTGTTGACGCTACTTATTATAACCGTAACTCAGACAAGCAGATTACTCAGCTGAGTACTGATGCAGCTTCTGGTTACACTGCACAGAACGTGAACCTCGGTAAGATCCGCAACCGTGGTGTTGAGTTGCTCGTTACATTGGTTCCTGTCCGCACAAAGGACTTCGAGTGGACCCTGACCTGGAACTACACCAAGAACAACAACAAGGTGATCGAACTGCCGAAGGAGATGAACGGTCGTGCTTCTATCTATGGCTTCAGTGGTGGTACAGGTCTCTATGCGATTGAGGGCGACGAGATGGGTGTCTTCGAGGCTTATGTAGCAAAGAGAAATGAGGCTGGTCAGATTATCGTTGACTCAAAGGGTCTGCCTCAGAATACTGACGAGATGGTTCGTATCGGTAGCATCAACTACGACTACATGATGGGTATCGGTAACGTTTTGAAGTATAAAGGCTTCTCACTGTCATTCGACTTTGATATCCGTCAGGGCGGTCTGATGTTCTCTCGTACTCACGACATTACTTACTTCACTGGTAATGCTATTCAGACAGCTTACAATGATCGTAACCCGTTCGTTGTGCCTAACTCTGTTATTGATAATGGTGATGGTACTTATTCAGAGAACAACATTGCTCTTTATGGTACGACACTCTATAACTACTGGGACAACGGTGCCGACGCTATGGGCTCTGGCTCACTTATCAGCAAGTCTTACGTGAAGCTGCGTCAGGTGATCTTCGGTTGGGATCTTCCCAAGAAGTGGCTTGCCAACACCTTCCTGACAGGCGTACGTTTCTCTGTATTTGGTAACAACCTGCTGATGTGGACTCCTTCTGGCAATACTTTTGTTGATCCTGAGGCTTCTTCATTTGGTAATGACCTTCAGGGTAGCTTCGGTGAGTATAGCTCTAACCCGAGCTCACGTAAGTTTGGTTTCAATGTCAACGTAAAATTCTAAAAGAAAGGAAACAACAGTATGAAAAAGATAAATGTTTTAGCTGCTGCGGGATTATTGATGCTTTCAAGCTGTGACTTGGACATCAACCACGATCCCAACTATGCTACGGGCTCTCAGATTACCCCGGAACTTCAGTTCCCTTCAGTTGTCAGTGCCATTGCTGATGCTTCTGGTGACCAGATGTTCAACTATGGTGGTTTCTTTGCCCAGTATTTCGAGCAGATGCCTGAAGCTAACCAGTACAATGACTTAGCCGAGCTGAATATTGACGAGTCGAAGGACATCTTCAACCGTTGCTATCGTAACCTCTATGCTGGTGCATTGATGGACATTGAAGACATCAAGACAAAGACCACCAACACATCTGACCTCTTCGCTTGTCAGGTGATGCGTACACTGGCTTTCCAGCTGTTGGTGGATAATACAAGCGAGACACCATATACAGAAGCACTGCAGGCTTCAAGCAATTCTTCTCCGAAGTATGACGATGGTAAGACAGTCTATGAGGGTGTGCTTGCTGAGCTTGATGCAGCAGAGGCTGCGATGGATGGCGCCAAGATGACTATGACTGATCCGTTTCTCAACAAAGAAATGAGTCAGTGGATAGGGTTTGCCAATGCATTGCGTTTGCGCATGTACCTCCGTCTGATTGATGGTGGGCTGAGTGATTACACATCAAAGGTTACTGCTCTTGTAAATAAGGACCTGTTCTTCTCTGGTGATATCAAGTGGGATGTGTTCTCTGATTTGGAAGGCCAGTTTAATCCTTGGTATCAGTCCGTTTTCCGTCTGACCAACAATCACTGTGCTGCTTATCCTATCGTCAGCTATATGCAGAATATGTCTGACCCGCGTCTCTCTTATATCATCAAGCCCCGTGAAAGCGATGGTACCTTCGTAGGACAGTTACCTGGCTCTAAGCAGAACCCTGATATTGTTGGAACATCATATAAGAACAAAGACGTGAGCACCATTGATTACAGCATTACTCATAGCATGCCAATCTACCTGTTTACACAGAGTGAGTTGCAGTTCCTGATTGCTGAGGTTCAGATGCGTTTCGCCAATAATGACGAGGCTGCCAAAAGTGCATACGAGGCTGGTGTTAAGGCAGACTTTGATCTGCGCGGCATTGATGATGCCGACGCATTTCTTGCAGCCGCAGGTGCATGGAATGGTTCTCAGTCGGATAAACTGAAGCTCATCTATATGCAGAAGTGGACGGCCCTGTTTATGCATGACCACATGGAGGCTTGGTCTGAGATTCGTCGTACAGATGTCCCTGCTCTGTCACAATACTCAGCAGACCAGATTAAAGCCAATCCTGCAATTTACACACCTGGTGATCTGATCAATCCTTCTATCAACAAGAAGGGTGGCAACAATATTGCCATGAGTATGCCTTACTCTAGCGACTCTCGTAAATATAACGTGAACACACCTGCGACAGCTCGTCAGATTACTGACAAAGTATTCTGGGATGTGAAATAAAAACAATAAAAAAGGATATAATATGAAAAAGTTATTTTTATATGGACTGCTGTTTTTCACGGCCGCTTCAGGGCTTACATCATGTAGCGATGACCAGCATACCGACACCAGAGTTACCAATTATATAGTTCTGACTATCAATGGTGATGCAGTTGTTTATGTTGATGCGAATGCTACTTATGAAGACGCTGGATGTAAGGCAGAGGCTGCCGGACAGGATGTTTCCGACAAGATCTCGACGACAAATCTTGTTGACACCAAAGTTATTGGCCCCTACACTGTTACCTATAAGGCAATAAATGAAGACGGCTTCTCTTCAGCAGCAAATCGCACCGTATATGTAGGCGAGCCCTTAACTGGTAATGTAGCAACAGGCTCACACCGTAAGACGGCTGCTGGTGCTGTTACAGAATGGTCTGACTTTGATATCGACATGTTGACTGATGGTAACGGTAAATACTGGGTAGAAGACTTGCTTGGTGGCTACTATGAGCAGCGTGCCGGTTACGGCACAGCCTATTCAATGAAAGGCTTCCTGCAAGTAAATGCTGATAACACCGTCGATCTGGTCGGTGGTGGTGATGTTGCAGGATGGAGCGATTCATACAGTGAATTCAAAGATGGCAAATACGATCCTGAAACTAACACGATCTCTTATTGTGTGGTCTATGCCAAAATGGACTTTAATGTAATATTAACATTAAGCAAATAGGAATAATTATGAAGAAATATATTTCATTAGCCTTTATGGCTATAGCCTTATCGTTTGGTTTTGTTAGCTGCTCTGTTGATACTAACGAGGAGCCGGGTGGGACCAATGTTGAGAAGATGGCTGGACGTTGGAATGTCACGGTTGATGTTGTAGATGAAAGCGGCAACGTCACAGATAAGGACCCCTATAATATAGGAACATTTACCATGATGACTTACAACACAGCAGACAATAGCATCAATGAGATGTGGCTGGATGACAACAGTTCATTCTGGAACTTCAAGATGAAGGTTGATGTTAAGTATGTTGAACGTACTTTCTCTTGCTCAGAGCGGAATTACGATGCAGCCGGAACAGGTACGGCTGTGGTGACTAACGGTAAAGTCCTCGAGAATGCTGCAAAAAATCTGCATGGGATGTCTAATGACAGTATTGTATTCGATATCAAGTTCAGCGATGGCGGAGAAACTATATACCGTATCTCAGGTCAGCGCTATACTGGATTCAAAGAGTAATTGATACTCATCTTATATTCCATTCGCCCCCGTTAAGCATCAACTTAACGGGGGTGATTCTTTTGGGCAAACGCAGTGTCGATGCAAATATTTACAGAAAAGTTTGGAGATTTTAGATAAAATATCTATCTTTGTAGCGTCTAACCAAAAATCAAATGACTATGGGAACAAAAATTAAAGAAACAAAGAAAGGAGAAGTGATGATTAATGAGAAGTACATTCGATTTGACTGGGCCGTGAAGCGGATGCTTCGCGATAAAGCAAATTTTGATGTACTCGAAGGCCTTATCACAGTATTACTCGGTGAGAAAATCACTATTGAAGAACTTCTTGAGAGTGAGGGCAACCAGGATGCAATTGACGACAAGTTCAACCGTGTGGACATCAAGGCCAAAGATTCTTGGGGGTGTATCATTGTTACTATTCAGATTGCATACGATATCACTGCCATTGAAAATCTTCGTTATGGAACAGCCAAAACCATAACAGCCCATATATCAAATTATAATTATCAAGAAGGTGACAGAATCTACACTATTATTTTGCAATATTACAATATGTCTGACGGGAGTTGGCACGTCCATCAAGGTTGCCGCAATTCCACCAATTACTCAATTCTGATGATTCCGAATTTTAATGATGTAGCCACAACCCCGATTGAGGAATGGCTCGACTATCTGAAGAACGGTAGGATAAAGGAGGACACCAAGACCCCAGGACTAGCAGAGGCCCGCAAGAAATTACAATATATGCAGATGAGCCGTGCTGAACAGATTGCCTACGAACGACACATGGATGCCTTGGCAGTTCAAAGTGGTGCTTTCGATGCAGCCAGACTTGAAGGACATGCAGAAGGATGGGAGGTCGGAAGAGAAGAAGGTTTCGCGGAAGGAAGAGCGGAAGGAAGAGCAGAAGGCGAAAAAGACAAGGCTCTTGAAATAGCACGAAAGATGAAAGCGAAAGGGTTTCCCATTGAAGATATCTCAGCAATTACAGGGTTAGATCTGTCAGAGATAACCAACCTTTAACAGAGTATTTATCAAAACTATCGGCTCCTGAAACCAGTTGTTTCAGGAGCCGATTAAATATCAATTAAAACAGTTTCGTTTACTTCACCTGGATGACGAGATACTTGCTGGTAGACCAGAAGGCATCGGGGTTGGTGATACGGAGCACATACTGCTTGTTGGCATCACGCTGGAGCGTATATGAGCTGGCAGGATGACTCGTCAGGATCTCGGCACTCTTGCTGTAAAGCTTGATCTCCTTGTCGATGCGGATATCAATCTTGGTGAAATACTCCTTGTTGAAGTTGGAGCGAAGCACCTCACCAGCATCAAGGATGTTCTGCTCCTTCAGTTCCTTCTTCGTTCCGAAGACAAACCAAGCCGTGTGGAGCGCCTTGTCCTGGGTGCTGATGGTCTCGGTCTTCTGGGTATTCTCCTCCTTCAGCGAAGCGACGTTAGTGTTCAGGTCTGATACCATCTCGTCGAGCTCGGCAATATGGATGTCCTTCTTGTCGAGTTCCTCGCGGAGAGACTGAAGCTGCTTGTCCTTGACTTCCATCTGCTGAGTCAGATTGTCGATGATCTTCTTCAGCTGTCCACCCTTCACAGTACTTTCACGCACCTGCTGCTTCAGCTTGTTGATGAGTTCCTTGTTCTGCTGCATAGCCGACTGGATGAACTGCAGGTTCTCCGTGATGCGCTGCTTGGTGTTGGTACCTTCACCCGACTTGGCGAGTGTCACACGGTTCTGAGCCTCGGTAATCTCGCGGAATCCCTCCTCGATGTCACTGAGCGTGGTCATCATGTCGTTGATCTCATTGTCTTTCTGTGCAATAATCTGCTCCAGAGAATCACGCTGCTGCAGGGCAGCCTGCTCGGCCTTCTTCACAGCATCCTGATTACAACTTGCTACCGCCACTGCGCAGGCAGCAAAGAATACTAGTTTTTTCATACTTTTTGTTGTTAATTATTAATTTTCACTTTTTGCATTCTTATCCAAGCCGGCAAGGATGATGACGATCTCACCCTTGGGCTCCTTCTCCTTGAAATGGGCTATCACCTCTTCGAGACTTCCCCTGACGCTCTCCTCGTGGATCTTGGAGATCTCACGGCAGACGCTCACCTGGCGATCTGGGCCATAGACCTCGGCAAACTGCTGCAACGTCTTCAACAGACGATAAGGCGACTCGTAGAAGATCATCGTGCGCTCCTCGCCTTTCAGCGACTCCAGTTTTGTCTGGCGCCCCTTCTTCTGCGGCAGGAAGCCTTCGAAGGCAAAACGGTCACAAGGCAAGCCGCTTGACACGAGCGCCGGCACGAATGCCGTTGCCCCAGGCAGGCACTGCACCTCTACCCCAGCCCTGACGGCCTCGCGAACCAGGAAGAAGCCCGGATCGCTGATGCCCGGCGTACCGGCATCGCTGATCAGTGCCACGTTCTCACCCGCCAGCAGACGGCTAACGACACTAGCCGACGTACCATGTTCATTAAACTTATGGTGCGACAACAAAGAGTTCTTAATCTCATAATGCTTCAGCAGGATGCCCGATGTGCGGGTATCTTCCGCAAGTATGAGATCCACCTCTTTTAAGATACGGACGGCACGGAAGGTCATGTCTTCCATATTGCCTACTGGGGTCGGAACGATATATAATATGCCCATATCGGGGGACAAAATTAGCGTAAATAATCAGAATAGACAAAAAAAGCGGCAAAAACTTTGCAATTTTTAAAAGGTTTTGGTAATTTTGCCGCCAAATGTGACAAAATAGAAGAATATGACAAGAGAAACCATCACCTTTGACCGGTTAGTCCGCTGGATTGGAGGTACCCTGCTCGTTGTCGGCATCCTCTTGCTGATCGACTACCTCAGCAGCGTATTGCTGCCGTTCGTCATTGCCTGGTTCTTCGCCTATCTGCTCTATCCGATGGTGAAGTTACTAGACCGGAAGCTACATCTGCCCCGGGCACTTAGCATCATCCTGACGCTTCTGATCGTCATTGCCGTCATCTCGGGAGTCGTCTACCTGATTATCCCGCCGATGATTGAGCAGTTCGAGAAATTGGGCTATCTCGCTACCGACTATATCCAGAAGTCGGCCAATATCGCTTCTATTCCCGGGGCGATATCGGAATGGATTACGAATAACCAGACTGCGATTGAAGAGTTCTTCAAGAGCAAGGACTTTACGGATGGACTGAAGACCATCATGCCGGGCTTGTTCAGTTTCCTCGGACAGACCTACAGCATCATCGTCAGCGTCATCGCATCGTTCATCACCTTATTATATATGTTCTTCATCCTGCTCGACTATGAGTATCTGACGGACAACTGGATCCGCATCTTCCCAAAGAAGAATCGTCCTTTCTGGCGGGAACTGATGGGCGATGTGGAGCGTGAGCTGAACAACTATATCCGCGGTCAGGGACTTGTTGCCCTCATCATGGGTGTACTCTTCTGCATCGGCTTCACCATCATCGACTTCCCGATGGCCATTGGTCTCGGCATCATGATTGGCATTATGGACTTGGTGCCCTATCTGCACACCTTTGCCCTGATTCCCACAGTGCTCCTGGCCCTGCTGAAGTCTGCCGACACAGGCCAGAACTTCTGGATTATCCTCATCATGGCACTCGCTGTGTTTATCATCGTACAGCTTATCTGTGACATGGTAGTAACGCCGAAGGTCATGGGCAAGGCGATGGGGCTCAACCCTGCCATCCTGCTGCTCAGCCTCTCCGTATGGGGCACTTTGCTCGGATTTATCGGCCTGATCATTGCACTGCCACTTACGACACTTCTCATCGCTTATTACCAACGATATGTCACCAAAGATAGCGAAAATGACCCTCCGGAGAAAAAATCATCCGAATAAATTTGGTAGTTTCGGCAAAAAGTCGTACCTTTGCAGCCGCTTTCGAAAGATTGCACAATAAGGTAGATCCGTTAGCTCAGTCGGTAGAGCACAACACTTTTAATGTTGGGGTCTTGGGTTCGAGCCCCAAACGGATCACTGAAGAAGAGAGGCTTTCCGGTCTCTCTTTTTCTTTTCCCCTCCCTGTAGGATAGACTTTGAAATCCCAATGGTTGACGTACTTATTCCCGCTGAACACGATAGTAAGCGTCAGCTTCTGGGCTGTCTTGATGGTGTCAAGGGGCATGCGGATAGTGCCCAGACTGGTGTTCTTGCCAAGTGGGATCTCACCGTTGAACAGCAAACCGCCTGCATATACCTGCAAACTATCGTCGCTGATATAATAGGAAGCACGTATCGACTGTATATCGCCGAAGAAAGCATTATAGCATTCAACGGGTACAACCAGCGTATCGGCAGAGGAATACTCAGTCTTCTGGAAATGGGCAATGGATACTAACGGCGAACAGAACTGGTGCATCGTTTCTGCATCAATACTGTTATTGAACCCATCCAACAGGAACCCTGTATTGTTTTTATCACAGAGATTGCGCTCTAACTGAGCCTTCAGATCCGGCAAGGCAATCCCCTTACACTGCACATTTGCGATAACTGGAGCGACATTCGACGTATCACTTTCATTTACAGATACCTGCGGCCGAATCTGATATTCACTCCCGTCATAGACTATGGTAGGCTCATAGTGCATCATCTGTTTCTTCCATTCATTACAGAAGTCACCCCAGCCTCCAATAGAATTACAGCCTGAACCCATCATCAGGAAAGAAGGATGGTGGCCGTAGTTATCGATCAGTCGCTTGGACTCATTGAACAAGTAGTCGTCGGCAGGCTTGCCATTTTGGAGTGCTACGCCATAATCCGGCCAAGATGGTCCTTCGGGCTGCAGATAAAGACCCAGTTTATCAGCAGCAATAAAGGCAGCATCAGGCGGACAATAGGAAGGGAAACGCACGACATTCAGTCCGCGATCCTTATATTGGCGGAACAGTTCAAGCCAGGACTGCTCATCGTTCTTCGATGTCAGCCTTGACAGCACATCCTCATCGACTGCCACCCCTCGGAAGAAGAGCGGATAACGATTGACAGTCAGCTGTTGGTCTTTCAACATGATCTCACGCATGCCGAAAGTCGTCTCGTAATAATCATTGGCCACAGCAATGCCGATGCGGTACAGATTGGGGTGGAACTCATCCCAGAGCGCCACTTTATCGCCGACATACACATTGATCAGCATGTGACTATTATCTAGATCATAATAATTGGTGAGAATACGGGCATTAGCCGCACCTTCACGCTGAATATAGACAGCTACGGCCTCGTTGTAGAATGCCCTGAAAGAACCATCGAGCGTCAGATCCAACTGAACGACACCTTCATAAGGGAATGGGCGAAGGCGGACCTGACGGATATAGATATTCCGCGACTGAGCCCTCAACTCCATACGTCCAGAAATACCCTCCCACTTTTGAGGGGGATTCTCGACGCAGATAGCGATCGTATTTCGCTCGCCAGGAATCAGCTGCTCATTGACAATATCATACTTGTGCGGGGCAAAGACATAGTTGCAGTCTCCTTGCTTGACGCCGTTGACATAAAGCGTCGTCTTGGCATTCGGCCTTTCCAAGTAGAGGCTGACACGATGACGCCGCCAACTATCGGGCACATAGACTGAACGCCGATACCAAATAGCGCCAGAGTCCGGCCTCGTCACGGCCTTGTCATCTGAAAGCACAGAACTTGGCAGCGTAGCATACTGATTATATTGAGTACTGTCGCCTATTGCGTAGTCCCAAAAGCCGTCAAGAGAGATTGACTCTTGAGCTGATGATGGCAGTAGGCCGAAAAGAGCGAGCAACAAGACCAAGGATTTCTTCATCTTCTTCACTTATTTCGTCTTGTTATTCAGAAAAGCGTTCACCTGATCTGCAATCTGGCGCATGCCTTTGACAGAAGGATGCCCTGACAGCTTGTCTATCTTCTCAAGTTCGATAACTGGCACACCATAATGATCACAGATGGTCTTGACGGACTCATCGATCTCATCGAGAAGGTCATCATTCAGAATAAAATAGATCTCGGTATTGACATAACGGTCAGTCATCCACTGCAACATACGGGCTAAGGCCGGGCGGAACTGATACATGTCGCCATAGGTGATATTCTCATATTTATAGTCGCCAACGGGCGAACCAGCCCAACTGTCGTTAGTAGCCCCGAAAACGAAGATGATATCCGGCTGTCCGAGGTTGTCCATGCGGGTATTGAAAGAACGGGCACTATAGTCATTGCCGTCATAGCCTGTATAGCTGATGGTTGCACCGCTATAGGAATTATTGATACAAAGACGCCAGCCATTCTCCTTGATGACCTGATGCCACCACGTCTGGCGTACATTCTTCACATCGGTCTTGGCCTCGGGATTACCGGCATAATACCATAGTTCGTTTGTGCTGGGGGTCATAAAGTTCTCATAGGTGGAATACGAATCGCCCAGGACAGATACGGACTTCGTCTGGGCAGTAGCATGACTGGCAAAAAGAGCCGTCAGCAGTATTAGGAATAGTTTCTTCATATCGGTTTATGTTTAAAGTCGTGTGCAAAGATAGCGTTTTTTTTAGACATAAACACATAAGTACAGATTATTTTTATGTTTCTTTTGTTCTTATGTCCAAAAAAAAGCGTACCTTTGCGCCAACAAACGGAAAAAAACTAATGATATTAATATGAAACGATTACTAATTACTACATTATTACTCACGGCACTGACAGTAGTCCAGGCCCAGAGTACAACGTTTGCCCGAGGCGCCGACATCAGCTGGTGTACGGAAATGGAAGCCGACGGTCAGAAGTTCTACAATGTCGATGGCATAGAGACCGACATCTTCGCCCTGATGAAGGAGATCGGCATGAGTGCCATCCGTCTCAGAGTGTGGGTGAATCCCACGAAATACGGTTATGGTGCCTGGTGCGACAAGGCCGATGTCATTGTCAAAGCCAAACGTGCCCATGAACAGGGACTCGACCTGATGATCGACTTCCACTACAGCGATTTCTTTGCCGATCCAAAAAGGCAGGATACCCCCTTGGAATGGAAGGATTACGACCTTGAGCAGCTGAAGACGGCTGTGGCAGACCACACGAAAGACGTGCTTCAGACCTTAAAGGACGAAGGTATCGAGCCAAAATGGGTACAAGTAGGCAACGAGACCAATGGCGGCATGATGTGGGAAAACGGCCAGATAGACTGGAACAAGAGTGGTAAGGCCCGCTACGCCAACTATGTTTCCTTGAGCAATGCCGGCTACGATGCCGTGAAGGAAATCCTTCCCGATGCCTATGTGATTGTCCATATTGCCGACGCCTTTAAGGCTGCAGACTATCAAGGGTGGTTTTACAAAGAATTTAAGGAGGCTGGCGGAAAGTTTGATATGATAGGCCTCTCCCACTATCCGGATTGGACTGATTGGAATAGCGACAAGAGCGATGCTGCCAGCAACAAGAATGCTGCCAACAGTGTCAAGACACTCGGAGACTTATTCAATGTACCCGTCATGATTGTCGAGACAGGCTTCTCTTCCTACGACCCAACGAAAGGCGCAGAAGTCATGACAGACCTTTTCAACCTGACCAAAGATCTCCCCCAATGTGCCGGTATCTTCTACTGGGAGCCTGAGACTGACGGAGAGTGGAAACCCGCCTATTATGATACCCTTGGCTGGAATGCCTATGAGATGGGCGCCTTCACCACAGACGGAAAGCCCACAATCATCCTCGATGCCTTTAAGGACGAGACAACCGGAATCGCCAATATCATCACAGAAACGAATATCCCCGCTAAATGGTATGATCTGCAAGGCCGTGAGTTGAGTGCCCCCTCAAAGGGACTGTTTATCATGAAGAAAGGCAGCACGACTCGCAAGGTTTTCATACCTTAGTGCGAGTCCTAATTCTTCGTACTATCCCTTAATTCAAGATGTGCATTGGCAACTATTTGACAGACTTTTTCTTCGCCATTCATCTGTTCATAGAGGAGTTTAAACGCTTTTTTGGCTATTTCTTTCAGGTTCTGCTTTACAAATGTCACCCTAGGATGAGATATCTCTGACACCCAGTCACTCATAAAGCCAATAAAAGCCACATCCTCGGGTATACGAAGACCACGACTCAAAATAGCCTGAAAAGCGGAAATAGCCAAGACTCCATGAGCAGCCACGATGGCATCAGGAGGCTCTGGTAAATCCAGCAGATCCAACATATCGGAGAGTCCAGAATTAAAAGTAGCGAAATGGCATTTCACCAGTTCTTTCCTGATAGGTATCCCTCTTTCGCGCAGAGCCTCGAGATAGCCATGCTTTCTATCCGAGGTCTGCTGCATCTGATTCGATCCGCCAAGAAAAGCAATGTGCCGCGCACCACCATCAATCAGGTGGAACGTAGCCTGACGAGCCAATTGCGCATTATTAATTACAACTGAAGAGAAATTAACATCCGCCGTCCTGTCGAATAGCACGAGTGGAATCTTGTTCTTCTTCATCCGCTCCAAATGGGCATAAGTATTCGTTTCTTGCGACAGGCACATAATCACGCCCTCAACATGCAGGTTCTCGAGATGTTCCAGACAGGCCATCTCGCCACTCAACGAATCACCCGAGTCGGTTATAATGCACATATAACCTAGTTTTCTTGCCTCAGACTCTATCGTTTTCAGAATATGGGCATAATAGCTGAATGACACATCAGGAACGACAATACCTATCGTATGAGTAGTATCATAGCGCAAACTCATGGCGAAGGGATTAGGACGGTAGCCTTGCTCATTGGCCAAATCAAGAATCTGGCGCTGAAGGGAGGGACTTACACCCTTAAGCCCCTTCAGTGCCCTTGATACAGTAGACACATTGATTCCTAATATTTTCGCGATATCACGCTGTGATATTCTCTTTTTCATCTAGTCTTTTGGGTAAACCGAAGCAAAAATAGTCATTTACATCCATTAATTAAACGTAAAAAAGTGATAATTGTTGCGCAACGCGTTGCGTTCGTTGGTTAATACAAAGCCATCTACTTTCGCAAGCAAATGGCCTAATTCAAATTAATTAAATAATAATGTGTACAACACACTACGTCCCAATAGAAAAACTTACATATATGATGTGTTTTGTGTTGATTGGGATTACAAAGTTAAGTATCATAACAAAATAATCATAACAAAATCCCGCAAAACCTATACGCAAAGCGTTGCGCACTGAGGATAAAAAAAAGAAAAAGGACTTGAAAGATAATTCTCTTCCGAGTCCTTTTATTGACTGCCTATCTCTGTAGCGGGAGCCGGGATTGAACCGGCGACCTCATGATTATGAATCATGCGCTCTAACCAGCTGAGCTATCCCGCCATCTTGCTGTTAAGCGGGTGCAAAGGTACTACTTTTTTGTGAACTACCAAAATTTTTCGCGAAAATATTTTGTATTTCAGATAAAATTTGTATTTTTGCAGCATGAGAAAGCAACGTATCGACATCGAATACCCTCTGGCAACCAAGTCGTTTAACATTGCTTGGGATCTAATCAGCACAGCACATGGACTAGAACGTTGGATAGCAGACCATGTGACAGAGGAAGACGGCGTGTTCACTTTTACCTGGGGCGAGCCGTGGACAGAGCATGACACCCGCAAGGCGCAGTTGATTGAATATGTCAAGTACGACCATATCAAGTTGAAATGGGAATATGATGAAGATGACGACGACTGCTATTGGGAGATGCGCATTGACAAGAGCGACCTGACGAATCTGCTGAACCTTTTGATTACCGACTTTGCCGAAGATGACGATGTCGACGGGCTCAAGATCCTCTGGGAGAGCAATCTTGACAGGTTGCACAGGGCAAGCGGGCTGTGAATGAAGAGCAATGTTTTGCCTGCGCGCGCGAAGAGAATAGTTAAATAATATCAAGGCGGGAGCAAATTCTTCATCCTTCACGCTTCACTCTTCACTATTTTTAGTACCTTTGCACGCTGATTATGTTCCGGATCAAGAAATTAGATATTTTCATGACCAAGCAGTTCGGACTGCTGTTCGTGGGAACTTTCTTCATCTGCCAGTTTGTGCTGATGATGCAGTTCCTGTGGCGCTATGTCGACGAACTGATCGGAAAAGGCTTGTCGCTCGACATCATGGCCCAGTTCCTCTGGTACATGAGTCTGATGCTGTTGCCTCAGGCACTGCCGCTGGCCATCCTGCTCTCATCGCTGATCGTATTCGGAAATCTCGGAGAGAGTTCGGAGCTGACGGCCATCAAGGCTGCAGGCATCTCGCTGATGCAGGCTTTCCGCCCGCTGATCGTCATCGTCTTGATCATCTCAGGCATATCCTACTATTTCCAGGACGTGATCGGACCGAAATCAAACCTCTCCTTCTACCAGTTGCTGGTCTCCATGAAGCAGAAGAGCCCGGAACTGGAAATCCCGGAAGGTATCTTCTACGACGGTATTCCCGGCTCCAACATCTATGTGCAAAAGAAAGACCTGAACACCGGTATGCTCTATGGCATCATGATCTATCGCCAGACTGGCAGCTACGAGGATCAGGCCATCATTCTGGCTGACTCGGGCATGATGCAGTCGACGGAAGAGAAGAAGCACCTGTTGCTGAATCTCTATAGCGGCGAGTGGTTTGAGAACATGCGCTCTCAGGATCTTGCCAACAGCGCCAACATCCCCTACCGCAGAGAGACCTTTTCATCAAAGCGCATCGTGCTCGACTTCGACGGCGGCTTCAATCTGGCAGACATGAATGATGTGGCAGGAGACGCACGTGCCAAGAGTCTCAACAAGATCCTGCACGACCTCGACTCCATCAAGGAATTCAACGACAGTGTGGGTCTGGCCTATTACCAGGATGCCACGAGGTTCACCTTCAGAGTCAGTTCCCTGAACAAGCAGGACTCCATCAAGCTGGTCAAGGAGATAGCTTCCGACAAGACGCCTTACGACTCCGTCTATGAGCGCAAGAAGCCTGGCTTGCAGCAGGCAGCCGTAAAGTCGGCTATGGCCAGCATCCAGTCTGCCATGTCGGATATGGAGATGAAGATGGAATACGCAAAGTATCTGCATCGCAACTACCGTTCCCACCAGCTGGAGGCCATCAAGAAGTTCACGGTGGCCCTTTCGTGCGTCATCTTCTTCTTTATCGGTGCCCCACTGGGAGCCATCATCCGTAAGGGAGGTCTGGGTGTGCCCGTGATTATCAGCGTACTGGTGTTTATCGTGTACTACATCTTCGACAACACAGGCTACCGAATGGCGCGAGAGGGACAATGGACAGTGCCTTTCGGCATGCTGATATCGACGGTGGCCCTCTCACCCATCGCGGCATTCTTCACCTATAAGGCCAACAAAGACTCTGTGGTCTTCAACATCGATTTGTACAAGAGCCTCCTCATGCGCCTCCTGGGCCTTCGCGAGAAACGCCACATCTACCGCAAGGAAGTTATCATCGATGAGCCTAAGTATAATGAGGATGCCGACATGCTGGCAAAAATCAGTCAGGATATCGAGGCATATAGCGAGAACCACAAGCTGTTGCGCTGGCCTGATCCTGTCAAGGTGTTCTTCCATGCTGGCGACGACCAGGAAATAGAGCACATCAATGAAGAACTGGAAGAGGTCATCGAGGATCTGGGCTACTCCCGCGACAGACTGATCCTCTCCGAACTCAACAATTACCCCATCATCGCAGTCCGAGCCCATACCCGCCCATTCCGCAAGAAATGGATGAATGTCATTTCGGGATTACTGCTGCCGTTGGGTATATTCCTGTATGTCAGAATGATACGCTTCAGACTGCGCCTTTATAAAGACTTGCGCACCATTCGCCAGACCAGCGAGCGCATCATCCCCCAGGCACAGGAACTGGCAAACCGCTAAGAAGAACTACTATATTATATATAAATAAGGTATAAGGAAATGGAAGATTTCAGACTGAACACCATAGAGGAAGCCGTAGAGGACTTCAAGAAAGGAGATTTCGTGATTGTCGTGGATGACGAAGACCGCGAAAATGAAGGCGACCTGATTATCGCTGCCGAGAAGATCACCGCCGAGAAGGTGAACTTCATGCTGAAACATGCCCGCGGCGTACTCTGCGCACCCATCACCATCGAGCGCTGCAAGGAACTGGATCTGCCCCATCAGGTGCAGGACAACACCTCTGTGCTGGGTACCCCCTTCACCGTGACCGTCGACAAACTCGAAGGCTGCACGACGGGCGTCTCTGCCCACGACCGTGCCGAGACCATCAAGGCCCTTGCCGATCCTGCCGCCACTCCCGAGACCTTCGGGCGCCCCGGCCATGTTAACCCGCTTTATGCTCAGGAGAACGGCGTCTTGCGTCGCAGCGGACACACCGAGGCTGCCATCGACCTCTGTAAGATGGCTGGTCTCTACCCTGCCGGAGCCCTCATGGAGATCATGAACGAAGACGGCACCATGGCCCGTCTGCCTGAACTCATCGCTTTTGCCAGGGAATGGAACCTGAAGCTGATCAGCATCAAGGATATGATTGCCTACCGACTGAAGAAAGAGTCGCTCATCGAGGTGGGCGAAGAGGTTGATATGCCGACGGATTACGGTCATTTCCGCCTCATCCCCTTCCGTCAGAAGAGCAACGGCCTGGAGCATCTGGCCCTCATCAAGGGCGAATGGAAGGACGACGAGCCAATCCTCGTGCGCGTACATTCTTCTTGTATGACTGGCGATATCCTCGGAAGCAAGCGCTGCGACTGCGGCGAACAGCTCCACAAAGCCATGCAGGCCATTGAGAAAGAAGGCAAAGGCGTGGTGATCTACATGCAGCAGGAAGGCCGCGGCATCGGTCTGATGAATAAGATTGCTGCCTATAAGCTACAGGAAGAAGGCCTCGACACCGTAGATGCCAACGTCCACCTGGGATTCAAGCCCGACGAGCGTGACTACGGCTGCGGCGCCCAGATGCTGCGCCACCTGGGTGTCCACAAGATGCGCCTACTGACCAATAACCCTGTGAAGCGAGTAGGACTGGAGGCTTATGGCCTAGAAATCATCGAGAACGTCCCCATCGAGGTAACCCCCAACCCCTATAATCTGCGCTATCTGGAGACAAAAAAGAACCGCATGGGGCACACCCTTCATCTGAAATAGCGCTCAAATTGTCACGAATTAAGCCAAATACGCGAAAAAGTGACATTTTTCTTGCGCATTCAGAATTATTTTGCTTACTTTTGCACAAAATTTCATCAAATATGGCACAATTATCCAACAGATTACAGCGCCTGGCTCCCTCTGCCACGCTGGCAATGTCACAGAAAAGTTCAGAAATGAAAGCCCAGGGCATCGACGTGATCAACATGAGTGTCGGCGAACCTGACTTCAATACGCCCGACCATATCAAGACGGCCGCAAAAATGGCCATCGACGAAAACTACTCACGTTATTCGCCAGTGCCGGGATACCCTGATCTGCGCCAGGCCATTGCCCGTAAGTTGGAGCGCGAGAACCACCTTCACTACACACCAGCCGAGATTCTGGTCTCCAACGGTGCCAAGCAGAGTGTCTGCAATACCGTCATGGCGCTGGTGAACGATGGTGAGGAGGTGATTATCCCTGCCCCCTATTGGGTGAGCTATCCCCAGATGGTATTGTTGGCAGGAGGTAAACCCGTCATCGTGGAGGCAGGCTTCGAGCAGAACTTCAAGATGACGCCCGAACAGTTGGAGGCAGCCATCACCCCGAAGACCCGCATGCTCATCCTCTGCTCCCCCAGCAACCCAACGGGAAGCGTCTACAACAAGGAGGAGCTGAAGGCTCTGGCCGATGTGATTCTCCGCCATGAAGACCTCTTCGTACTGGCTGATGAGATTTATGAGCACATTAACTATATCGGCAAGCATGAGTCGATAGCCCAGTTCCCAGGCATGAAAGAGCGCGCCATCATTGTCAATGGCGTGTCGAAAGCCTATGCCATGACAGGCTGGCGTATCGGCTATATCGCTGCCCCGGAATGGATTGTCAAAGGTTGTAACAAATTGCAGGGCCAGTACACCAGCGGTCCTTGCTCCGTCAGTCAGAAGGCTGCGGAATATGCCTACACCGCCAGCCAGGAGTGTGTGGAGACGATGCGCCAGGCTTTTGAGCGCCGTCGCGACCTCATCGTGAAGCTCGCCAAGGACATCCCCGGACTGGAAGTCAATGTGCCCGAAGGTGCCTTCTACCTCTTCCCGAAGTGCAGTAGCTTCTATGGAAAGAGCGACGGCGAGACCACCATCAACAACTCCACCGACTTTGCGATGTACCTCTTGGAAAAAGGTCATGTGGCAACCGTCGGCGGCGATGCTTTCGGCGACCCCGAATGCTTCCGCATGAGCTACGCTACGAGTGACGAAAATATCGTCGAAGCAATGAAACGAATCAAGGATACAGTCGCAAAATTGAAATAAAACAATAAAATCCGAGTTAAAAGTTCTTAATTACGCTTGTGTCCCGCTTTATTTTGTTATCTTTGCGAGGTGTTTTGAATATAGACAAATTATAAACTTAAATTTTTTCATAACTAAAAATTAAAATTAATTACATTATGGCAACAACAACAAAGGCTGCAGCCCCAGCTAAAAAATCGGGCTTTCAGGGTGTAAAAGCTGCATGGATTATCCTCGTAATTTGCGCTCTCGCAGGTTATGGCGTATGGTACTTCGTTATGGGTAACCCCGACAACTTCATCGGTGGCGACCGCAGCGGTCATCCTGCTAACCTTCTCGGTACAGTGTATAAGGGAGGTTTCGTGGTAGGTCTTATCCTTACCCTTCTCTTCACCGTTATCTGCCTCGGTATCGAGCGTTTCTTCGCTATCAAGACCGCTTCTGGTAAGATGAACCTGGCTAAGTTCACCGCTGAAGTTAAGTCTGCTATCAAGGCTCAGGACTTTGCTAAGGCAAAGGATCTTTGCAACAAGATGCAGGGCACAGTAGGTAACGTAGTTATGGCTTCTATCAACATGTATCAGACCGTTGAGACAGACGATACACTGAAGAAGGCCGCTAAAATCGCTAAGATCCAGCAGGCTCACGAGGAGGCTACTCAGCTCGAGATGCCTACTCTCCAGATGAACATGCCAATGGTTGCTACCATCGTATCTCTGGGTACCCTGACCGCTCTGTTCGGTACTGTGCTCGGTATGATCGGATCGTTCCAGGCTCTGTCTGCAGGTGGTGGTGCTGACTCTATG
>JAEEGG010010036.1_pt1 | contig 21029 bp, 13 predicted proteins | sample 9134161 | NCBI WGS metagenome assembly JAEEGG01 (sample SAMN16246543, study PRJNA631951) | gut metagenome | biome: gut microbiome; feature: rumen; material: CR-attached | host: Bos | place: Iran: Karaj | collected 2018-10 | reverse complement strand
GTCTTAAAACGAAACTGACGAGGAAGTTGAACAAAAAGAAATACCAGAACTCGGAACGGCGTGCACGTCCCGAAAAAGTTGCATACTTTGAAAACACGCTTTTGATGGCTTCACCGAAACTCATAGTTTTAATTTTTAAGGGTTAATACGCTGCAAAGGTAGCAAATTGTTTTAGAAAACAAATTTTTTTGCTTGAACCGCCGCCCATAGATTCCATCCTTCCACACGAGTCTCCTCACGGAATGACATGGGCGGCTTGCTTGTGTCTATACAGGCTTCAGAGAGCATGTCATTCCAACGTTGGCATGTAGGGAGGTTGGAATCTATGCTTTCTGAAGCCGTCAAATAAGTCTTGATTTTGTGAACCGCCTTCTATAGATTCCCGCTTGCGCACAAGCCTACGTGGGAATGACATAGGAGGCGTGCTTTGACCAAAGATGTTAATCCACTTTCAGTTTCTTATAGCGGAACCGTTTGGGCTCCATGTTGCCGAGGCGCTTCTGTTTGTTCTCCTCGTATTCCGAGTAACTTCCCTCAAAGAAATACACCTGAGAATTGCCTTCAAAGGCAAGGATATGAGTCGCTACACGATCGAGGAACCAGCGGTCGTGGCTGATGATGACGGCGCAGCCGGCGAAGTTTTCCAAACCTTCTTCCAAGGCGCGAAGGGTATTCACGTCGATGTCGTTGGTGGGCTCGTCCAAAAGGAGGACATTGGCTTCTTGCTTCAAGGTCAAGGCCAAGTGCATACGATTGCGCTCACCGCCTGAGAGTACGCCTGCTTTTTTCTGCTGGTCGTTGCCGCCGAAGTTGAAGCGCGAGACGTAGGCGCGTGAGTTCATGCTGCGCTTGCCCAACTGAATCAGTTCGTTGCCGCCGCTGATGACTTCCCAAACGGTCTTTTCTGGGTCGATTTCGGCGTGCTGTTGGTCAACATAGCCGATTTTTACCGTTTCACCGACCTCAAAAGTGCCTGAATCGGGTTGCTCCAAGCCCATAATGAGGCGGAACAAAGTCGTTTTGCCTGCGCCGTTGGGCCCGATGACACCCACGATGCCGCCTTGCGGCAGGCTGAAGTTCAGGTTTTCGAACAAAAGTTTGTCGCCGTATGCCTTGGTGACGTCATGCGCTTCAATGACTTTTGTTCCAAGTCGGTCGCCGTTGGGGATGTAGATTTCAAGTTTCTCTTCTTTTTCTTTCACATCCTCGTTGAGCATCTTTTCATACGACTCCAAACGCGCTTTGCCCTTGGCGTGACGTGCTTTCGGAGCCATGCGTACCCATTCCAATTCTCTTTCGAGGGTCTTGCGGCGTTTGCTCTCGGTTTTCTCTTCCATGGCAAGGCGGGCGGTCTTCTGGTCGAGCCAGGAGGAGTAGTTGCCCTTCCACGGGATGCCTTCGCCTCGGTCGAGTTCGAGAATCCAGCCGGCCACGTGGTCGAGGAAGTAACGGTCGTGGGTGACGGCGATGACGGTGCCCTTGTACTGTTGCAAGTGGCTCTCTAACCATTGGATGCTCTCGGCATCAAGGTGGTTGGTCGGCTCGTCAAGGAGCAGAATGTCAGGCTCTTGCAATAGAAGTCTGCACAAGGCTACGCGGCGACGTTCGCCTCCTGAGAGGTTCTTGACTGGCGTGTCGCCATCGGGACAGTTGAGGGCATCCATGGCGCGTTCCAGTTTGCTGTCGAGTTCCCAAGCGTCGTGTTGCTCGATGAGCTCGGTGAGTTCGCCTTGCCGGGCAATCAGTTTGTCGAAGTCAGCGTCAGGTTCAGCGAATTTGTTGTTGATTTCCTCGTATTCCTTGAGGATGTCGACGATTTCCTGCACGCCTTCCTCTACTACTTGGCGGACGGTTTTGTTGTCGTCTAATAGCGGCTCTTGGTCGAGCATCCCGACCGAGTAGCCGGGCGAGAAGACCACTTCGCCGTTATAGGATTTCTCCTTGCCCGCGATGATGCGCAGCAAGGTCGATTTCCCCGCTCCGTTCAGGCCGATGATGCCGATTTTGGCGCCATAGAAGAAGGAGAGGTAGATGTCTTTCAGGATTTGGCGTGAAGGCGGGATGATTTTGCTCACGCCTACCATCGAGAAGATGATTTTTTTGTCGTCGGGTTGTGCCATATTCTATTTGTTTTTGTTTGGTGCAGGGACTGACGTCGCCTGCTTATTAGCTGTCGCCCTTACAGGGCTTGGTTCATTGCGTGTTCTAAAACCTCCGTCGCCCGTCCCCAATCATAAACACGATTCGTGAAATCAAACCCCGCTTGGGCAATCTGTTCTGCTTTTTGCGTATTAGTTAATAAGGTGATGATGTTTTGCGCCATCTCATCGGCATTGCTGCCAATCAAAATCTCCTCATTGGGTTTTGCACCCAAAGAAGCATTCGCCAAAGGCGAGGTGATGGCAGGCAACCGCATTGACATGGCCTCCAATAGCTTGTTTTGCAAACCAGTACCGATGCGCATGGGCGCGATGAAAACACGGCTTTGTGCGTAGGCATCGCGGATGTCGTCCAACCAGCCACTGACGATGATGCGCTCTGAGGCGGCTTTCTTGACTTTTGGGTCGGGGGTGGCACCAGCGATGTATAATTTCGTTTCGGGCAAGGTCTTCCACACTATGGGCATAATCTCATCAGCCAAGTATTCCACAGCATTCACGTTGGGTGGATAACTCATGTTGCCAGTAAAGACAAGGTCGTATTTCTTTTCGCGTTTCTGAGGCTTGAAATAGTCATGGTCCACACCGTTGGGGATGATGAGGATTTCGTCGCGTTTCTCATGTGGAAACAGTTTCCTGTCAGGCTCGCTGATAATGGTCTTCACATCGAAATCTTCAAAGATGGCAGCCTCGTAACGTTTCAGGCGTTGGTATTCCATATTGAATACAGGTCGCGTGATGGGAGAGGCAATGTCGGCGCGGCGTTTCATACCGTAGGAGAAAATATCTTGATAGTCAATGGCTTTGGGAAGGTTCTTGTGCCGGATGTACTCTGCCGTCCGTAGCAGTTGACCGTATAGCATTTCAGGCTTGTGCTTGGCAATCAGGGTGTTGATTTTCTTGGCGGCCTTGCGGTTGAAGAAATAGCCGCATTGAAAAGGTAGTCCTTTGAAGAAAGCTCGGGCAAGCCCCAAAAGGATTTGCGGCTTCGTGATTTTGATGAAGTTGATGGACTGACAGTAAGGTTGCAGTGCATGAAAAGCATCCTGCTCGCTGACTTTCGGGTTGTCGTTGAGCGCACAAAGGATGATTTCGTTATGCTTTGCAAGCTGCTTTATCTGGTTGAAAGCCCGCAACTTGTCGCCTTTCTCAAGCGGATAAGGGATGCGGGGCAGGAGGACAAATATCTTCATCTCGTCGGATTTGGGGGACAAATTTAGAAAATATTCTTATATGGCACGCAGAATACGCAGAATATTAAGAAACGCAAAGCGATTCAAATCATTGTTCGGCAGGTTCTGCGGATTCAGCTATTTCTGCGTAAGACTACAGAAAACTAATCTTACTCCCAGGCTTAATTTGCTCATAAAACATCAAAAGCCGTGCGATGATTTTGCGGTTGTCGTAGGTCTCTTCAATGAGTCTGCGTGCGGCTTGGCCTATTCTGACAGCAGTCTGTGGGTTCTCGTTGAGGCTGCGAATGGCTTCCACCATCTTGGCCTTGTTTTCGGCGATGATGATGTTGACCTCCTCGTCGTAGAGAATGCCCTCGGCACCCACGCGTGTAGTGATAACGGTTTTGCCCATAGCCATCGATTCGATAATCTTGATGCGGATGCCACTACCCGAAAGCAAAGGCACGATAGCCACATCATGATTAGTGACAAATTCCTTAGCATCAGGCACTTCGCCGATGACATTGACATGTGGGTCATTCAATGTAGTGAGCCATTCAGGCATGTTGCGTCCTGCCAGATGATAGACGAAATCGGGCACTTTCTCCACCGTTTTTGGTAAAACCTCATCAATGAACCAGTGTATGCCTTCGTCGTTGGGCATCCAGTTCATGGAACCGATATGGTAGAACTTGGGCTTGCCTTCAACCTCGTATTTCGGGGTAAACTCCTCTGGATAAACGCCGTAAGGAATGTCGATGATAGGCTTAGAGCAGTATTTCCGGAAAAAAGCGGCATCCTTGCGGGTGATGGCAGCAATGCCGTCGACGGTCTCCAAAGCGTTGAGCTCGTACTCTTTCAAGGTCTTGGCCAAGTGGTTGATGTACCAGCGTTTAAGGAGGAATTTCGTCTCTTTGGCCATGCGCTCCCATATCTTGTGTTCCACGTTGTGGGCACGCAATACAATCATGGCCTTGGAGTGGGCGCGAATGTCGTCAACGTAAGGTGTCATGTAGAGCATTTCCAACTGCACAACATCAAACTGCTCTTTTTCAAGTACTTCGATGAGCCTTTCCCTGAACTCTTTGGAGATGAACCGCTCCACATGGTAGGATTTTCTGGTGAAAAGGTTGGTGAAAGCCTTCAAAGGCCTGACGCGTAGGTCGACATCAATGAGTTCGATGCCGGTCTTTCTCTTGTATTCTTCAGGGATGTCCGATTCCTTTACGTTGAATTTCTCGCTGTTGACGGCCAGTATTTTGACCTGATGTCCCGCATCCAACAGTCCGGTGATGATGCTGTTCATGGCCATGGGACCGCCTTCGGAGGCAGGGTAGGGAGGTTTGTTGCAGAGTAGGAGTATTTTCATGATAGAGTGTTTCTATGGGTTAGTTTTCGGCCCTTCGACAGGCTCAGGGACCGAAAGAGGAGCCTTGTGGCGTTTGAAGAGTTTTTGGAAGGCCTTCTTCCAGCTGTCGCCATCGAACAATGCCGCATCGGTAGTGGCCTTGAAGGTGAAGAACATTCCGACGGGCAACAACACAAGGGACGAAAGCCACACGCCGAGGAACATGTTGAGGTCGCCGAAGACGGCCATACGCTCAGCGATGGTCGAGATGAGGTGATAAATGATGAAGAACACCACGGAAATCACGACGGGTAAGCCTAATCCGCCTTTTCGGATAATGCTGCCCAAAGGTGCGCCGATAAAGAAGAAAATGATACAGGCGATGCTCAAAGTGAACTTTTTATGCCACTCTTTCTTGTGCTTGTTGATGTTCTCGGTTTGATATTTGAAATCCGTCGCATTGAAGGTTACATTGTCTTTGGCGTTTTGGGCCGTACCCAAGGCCAAGCTGGCAATTTTGTCGCGTTTTTCGCCTTCGAATTGAGCTAACAGAGGCCATGTAAGTATATAGCAAGTGTCGGCGGCAAGGCTGTCGTTTTCTGCAATGGCTTGATTGTCAGGTTGGGGTTTAGTACGCATATCATTGTAGTTTCCCCAACGTCTTGTGAAGCCCGATGTAAACTCATCTTGCTTTCGATGCTCACGTTTTTGCAACGAGTCGAGAGCATTGGAGAGCTGGCGGATGTTCATCATTTGTTGGTATGACTTGTACATCTCTTCGTCCGAACGGGTCATGTCGAAAGAGGCTAAGCTGAACTTGATTTGCTCCTGCTTGAACGACATGCGCTCGAAAGGCCGTTTTTCCTTGTAGTCGCCCGTAGTGATGTCGGTGTAGTTGTAGCCGTCGAAGAGCGTGAAGATGATGTTGCGCTGGTTGGGGCTCATCTCCATCCTGCCCGAGTCGGCGGAGATGATTTTGGTGTTGCCGGTGCGGTCGGTGTGGTCGTAAATCTTGACCCCATAGATGCTGCTTCCGTCTTTGCCCTTCTTTTCGACGTAAATGACATAATGGTCGATGTCTTTATAGAACACCCCTTCCTTGATGTTGAAAGCTAATTTCTGCCGTTGCACATCGGTGAGCAAAGTGCGCCATTTGAGGGTGGCAATGGGAATCACGCTGTTGGAGATGAAGAAAGCCAATACGCTGGTCAGCAACGAGAAATAGAGCAACGGACGCATGGAACGCCACATGGAGATGCCCGAGGCTTTCATGGCCACTAACTCGTAGTGTTCGCCGAGGTTGCCGAAACACATCAGCAAGGCCAGCAACAAGGCCAAAGGCAGCGACATGGGGATGGCAGTGATAGAGGTGTAGAACAGAAGCTCGGCTATAATCTTGAATTCCAAACCTTTGCCAACCAAATCGTCCACATAGAGCCAAACGAATTGCATCACCCAGATGAACACCACAATGAAAAAGGTGAGGATAAAGGTGCCAATAAACGATTTGACAATATAGCGGTAAAGTTTCTTCATTTTTGAATAAAAACGCTGCAAAGGTAGAAAAATTCTATCTTTGCCGAAAAAATACACGCACTATGAACCAACTTGATTATTTCAAAGGGCTTAACATAGCCATCACCATCAGCGCGAAGGACGGCGAAATCCTGTATCAAAACGACAGCTCCATCGAAGTGAACGGCGACGCCCGTGGCCGCGACCTGATGAAATGTCACAACGAACGTTCGCAACAGATTATCCGTCATCTCTTGGATGATGCTGCCACCAATGTCTACACGATTTCCAAGAAAGGCAAGAAGAAACTGATTTACCAAACACCTTGGTACGAGGACGATGCCAAGCAAATCGTCGGCGGATTGGTCGAGTTCTCCATCATTCTGCCGGAGGATATGCCGCATTATGATAGGGGATAAAAACATGTAGAGACGGTGCATGCACCGTCTCTACAACCAAACAAAAAATAAAAGGAGCGGTTATTATTCTTTCACGAAGCGTCTTGTCTCAACGGCATAGTCGGTGACCAAGCGGAGGACATACATGCCCGGGCTGAGGTTTTGGACATTAATCTCCATGTTATCAGACCAACAAGATTGTTGTTGCACCATGGCTCCGGTCATCGTGAAGATTTCAATTGTGTTGACGAATTCTGAAGTCTTGATGAATAGCTTTTCGTGTGCAGGATTCGGATACACTTCAACTAATGACATCTGGCTGTTTTCATCGATTCCAGTTCCTCCAGAAACTATGACCTCAGCGGAGTCGGTGCAACCATGGTTGTTGGTTCCAATCACTGAATAGGTAGTCGGCTCTGTTGGTGACACAAGGATGGATGCGGTGGTCTCTCCCGTTGACCATTCGTAATATTCAGCACCCGTTGCTGTTAATCTGAAACTGATGCCGTTATCATGAATGGTGTCGATTTGGATGTTGACCTCGGGGATTTCGTATACTACAAGGTGTAGTGAAACTATGTTGTCGTAGCCAAATGTATTTTGGACATACAGGGTCTCGTCGTACGTTCCGGCGGAGAGGTCAGTCAAGTTGAAACCGTTCATGGTGTAGTCGTCGCCTTCGCAGAGTTCATCCTCGATGTTGATTTGACAAGGTGAGGTGGGTTCGTTCTGACTATAGATAAGGGTGTAAGTATAGTCTTGGCGACCATTGGAGAGTGTGTCGACAAAATGCAGCTTGTTTTCATAGATGGGCTCCTCACCGTCGCGCAAAGTGACGAAGGTCTGCCAAACGTTGTGCAGCGGGATGATTTGGTTGTCAATGTTTCTCTTGCAGCCGACAAGCACATAGCCACTTCCTGGGTCATCGACTACACCATAGTTCCAGCCAGTTTTCGAAGGTCTGACGGTGAGAGTGACGATGGTGTCTTGTGGCGTAACAGCGTGGTCGTAGCTCATGCTGTTGGCGATGCTGACACCAGTTCTACCACCGTTGGAGAAATAAATGGAGTCAGGATAGCTGTTTTGGTCAGGCACATCGTTGACCAAGAAGTCGTTGATGCCGTCTTCAAGGTTGCCGTAGGCACGAATCGGATGAATCAGTTCGTGGATGTCGAGATGGCTGACGAGGCTCAAATTCGGGTTGCCATAGCTGTTGTTGTGGATGACATGAGCTTCATAGGAAACAAAGTGGCCGAGCAACGAGCTGGTGAATAGCCATTCACCCATAGCAGTGTGACCGCTTTCGATGTTGCCGAAAGGAATCTCCATTAGGCCGAGTTGGGCTTCGTTGCCATTGAAGGAAGCACCGTACATCGAGAAGTCGATGATGAGACCTTGCGAGTTTTCAACGATTTCCGGCTCAGCGGTTTCAAGGATTACATTCTTGGCAACGCCGGCACCCTTGTTATTGATAATGACACCCAATTCAGCAGGGACGCTGGGCTCAACGATGTCGAGGGTAAGGGCATCGTCGCCAATGATGTCGCGTTGCATGAAGTAGTCGATGTAAAGGTCAGGGCTGGGGTGAACCGTGAGTGGGACAGGATACAGATCACAAACAATGGTATTATTTGTATATGGGTCGAAGAAAGTGAAAGTGCCACCGAAGCGATAAACCTTAGACTCGGTTGGGGCAGCCTCTTTAGTGGGGATAAACAGGATTTGGGCCATGCCATCCAATCCGCTGCCTAAGGAACCAGAACCGTCAATGGCGGTCAAATTGGTTAATGCATTGGTGGTGATTTGGAATAAGCCAGTGCAGTCGTTGTCGTCCTCGTCTTTCACCACAAAGTTGAGTCCGATGGCTTCCAATGCGTTTGTCTCAAAGCCGTTGTGTACGCTGAATGTGCCGAAGAAAGTTTCGCGGGTCATTACCATTTGCTGGTTGAACTGCACGCCGACTTGCACACATATCGAACCTGAAGGCGTGTTGATTGGGATATTGTAGATGTAAAGGCTAGATTGACCAGAGCCTTCAATCCACCACCAGCCTCCAAACCATGGCGCACCACCGCCACCTCCTGCAAATCCGCCATGTCCTCCACCTGATGGAGGTGTGATGCCGCATGATTCTGTTCCAAGCAAAGTGTAGTCGTGTGCGTATTTAGTGGCAATATAAGGACCACAATCATATTGGTATTCTATCCATGTTTCCACCCAATGTTTGCAAATGTGCGTGTTGTTGGTCAGGTGGGTAACCATGCAAGGGATTTCGATGGTGGTCAGCCCAGAAAGAGTGTCTATGTTTTCGTAAAGTGGCGTAAACAGAAAGTCTTCGTCTTCGGGCACATGGAGCCTGATGTTGTAAGTGTTGATTAAGCCGTGGTTGGTGATGATGTAGTTGAAAGTATAGGATTCTTCAAAATCTGGAATGCCCACAGGTGCATCAATGGTGACAACAGGGTAGGGGACATTGGCCTCAAACGTCATGTTCAAAATGAATTCATACTCGTCTTGGATTTCTCCCGGCACCACAGTCCAATTATAGGTGACGGCTTGGTAGGGAATGAAAATTTCTTGTTCGTTCGATGTACCCGCTTCGATAAGGATGATATTGTTGTATTCCTCATGGAGGTCGGCTTCCACATGGAGTCTGTAATAGCCTTCGGGTAGTTGCTCCACATTGAAAATGCCGTTTTCGTTCGTGTAGCCATGTGCTACGGTTTCCAAGGAGAAATATCCTGTCAGCGTCACTTCGGCATTGGCCAAGTGCGGGCCAAATCCTCCGTTGGTGTTCCAAGTGTATTCGTCGGTGACATCGACTGTCAGTGCTCCTGTCGATTCAGAAACAGCCGTGATGTTGAAAGGAAGGTTGACATACTCACCATGTTCGCAGTTAATGGAAATGTCGCCAGAGTATTGCGTCAGTGGAATGTCGTTGCCGGGAGCAAGACGCAGGGAGAAGTAAGCGGAGTCGTTCACGGCCAAGGAAGGCAAAGTGCTGCTGCCGACCACCGACATCCATTCCACTTCGGGCAGGTCGATGGTGATTTCGCCTGTGGCGGCTGTACCATGGTTGCTCAGCATCACGTCAACGATTTTGCTCTGTCCTTTGGTCATGGTGGTAGCAAGGCTCTTTGGAGTGACTTCGAGAATGCCTTTCGGTTCCATGCAATAGTACCAAATGCTAAAATTGGTCTCAGCTCCGATGCTTGTAGTTGCTTTCAGTTGGATTTCCTGATAATAGTTGCCTTGGGTCGGTTCGGTGCCGCTCACAGTATAAACAAGATAATCGGTTTCCAAGGCACCGAGACTCAGCGGCATGAAGCTGATGGAGCAGCCTTCTGGAGCGGAGAGCACGGAAACTTGAATATCATTCAGTTCCAAATTGCATTTGTTCCTAATGCGGATGGAGTCTGTCTTAGGTTGGTTCTGGGTTACTGGGCACAGAATATAACTATTGGCAATGACAGCCATGCCAGGGATGTTGAAGCCGTCGTGAATGGAGGTGCTATGGTTGCCCACCCTACCTGAATTAACGGTATAATAGCCTGATTCGGAAGGCATAGGCTCAAAAGTGGCGAAAAATTGGCCGTTTTCATCGGTGTTGGTTTGCAATGTACGTTTCATGCCCATGACGAAGACACCGATTTCCACTCCCACATTGGCTACTGGAGCATTTTCGCCATCCATTACGGTTCCATGAATCGGGATGGGAGTGCCCATGGCATACACATCTTCATCTACGTAGGTGTTGAAAACGAGCGTTTGCCCTAATTCATAATAACAAGTGAATTCGTTCCAACCGTCGGTGTTTTGGTAATCTTCGAGAGTGCCACTGGGTATATAGACGGGGATATTTTTCGGCACATTAAAAAAGACTTCTCTATCCAGGTGGGGTGGGTTTTCTGCCAGTACAGTCATGGTAGATAAGCCGATACAAGAAAGGAATGCTTGTTCTCCAATCAAAGTTACCGAATTGGGAATGTTAATAAAAGTCAAAGTGCTGAGGTTTTGAAAGGCATGACTGGCAACCGAAGTCACAGAATTTGGAATAATGGTGTTTTGGCAACCTGCTATTAATGCATTGTTGCTTGTTCGAATGATGGCATTGCAGTCCTCTCTTGAATCGTAAATTGGATTCAATGGATCTACGATGATTTGTTCCAACAAGGAGCATCCAGAAAATGGATTTGTTCCTATGGAAGTCACGGCGTTACCTATCGTCACACTACCTGTAAAGTTGCCATTGCGAAACAGTGAAGTAGGGATGTTTTCCACATTATCTCCAAGTATTAATGTGCCGCCACAGCTGTCGAAATAATCATAACCGTAACCATTGTTTTGACAATTTCTTGCATTGTAATGCACCGTTGTGAAGCCTCTGCAATTGCTAAAAGCATGGGGTCCAATAGTTACTGCACTTTCAGGAATTTCAAGGTTACCTGTAAATCCGATACAATTCGAGAAGGCACTATTGCCTATCGAAGTCACGGAACCAGGAATGATAAGGTCGCCAGTGAATGCAGCGTTTTTGAAAATACATTGTGGGAGGCTTTCTACACTGTCGCCAATGGTTAATGTGCCTCCACAGTTTTCAAACGGTGGATGGCTTACCATAGAATCAACGGTACAATTGATGGCATTGAATAGTACTGAAGAAAAACCGCTACAGCCGGCAAACACACGCTCTCCGATATAAGTCAAGGAATTTGGAATAACTAAAGTGCCCGTGAATCCACTACAGTTTTCGAAGGCCCAATAATAGATTGAGGTAACACTATTGGAAATGATAAGGTCGCCGCTAAAACCACTGCACCCATAAAAAGCAGAATTGCCTATCGCTGTCACGGAATTGGGAATAATCAAGCTTCCAGTTAAGCCACTACACCCATAGAATGCACGTTGGCCTATCGTGGTCACAGAATTGCCGATGGTCAAGCTTCCAGCAAAGCCTCCATTTTTGAACATGTCTCCTGGAATCCTCTCTACATTATCTCCAATAATAAGAGAGCCTCCACAGCCTGTGAATGGCGGCTGTGTACTACTTGCATCCCAACAATTGGTGGCATTGAAATATACTTCCGAAAAGCCGCTGCAACCGCTAAAAGCAGCAATTCCTATTGACGTTACAGAATTGCCGATGGTCAAACTGCCTGTAAAGCCGCTGCATCTCAGAAAAGCACAAGTACCTATTGATGTCACAGAATTTCCTATGTTCAAATTATCTGAGAAGCCGCTGCAATTAGCGAAAGCCTCTCTGCCTAATGTGGTCACGGAATTGGGAATGCTTAGGTCTCCTGTGAAACCACTACATCCATTAAAAGCATAGTCGCCTATAGCAGTCACAGCATACGATGAGCCTTCATAAATTACGCTTTCAGGAATAACCAAAGAGCCTGTGGCAGAAGTTCCGTTCACATGGCCTGTCACGGTTACGGTGGTGCTGTCACTATTGACAGAGTAATTCAAATTACCCACGGTGAAACTTTGCGCTATGGCTTTTACTAAGCCCACCCAGCAGATGATCAGGATGAGTAAGGCTCTTTTCAAATGTGTTTTTGAAGTTTTCATTTTTCTATTCTTTTAGTTTGGCATAATTCGTTTGAATAGGTTTTGACCAATAGAGACCATACGGACATTTTATTAGTCTGAGAATTGTGTGTTTTCTTTGTTGTTGTTTTCTAATTTTTTTGATAATCATGTGTTTATAATAATGTATTTTTCAGATAGGGCAATAAAAAACATGGACTTACTCTAGTTGGTTCCATTGGCCTTCCACAGCCAGACACCTCAACTAATAAGTAAAGCCCATGTGAAAACACATGAACTTTGCTGTATTGGCTTGCGGTGTCTAATAAAAGTGGAAGTTTAATGGAACGCAAGCGTTAAGCAACGCTTAGTTTTTAATATGCCGTTTTTCGTCAATGCGCCCGCGCTGTATTCATTTCAATTCGATTTGGTTAGACTTTGGGTTTGATGGTGGCAAAAATACGAAAATTTCATTGTTTTTGTTGCATGTTCAAAAATTGCTGTAATTTTAAAGGGTCAAAAATAACTATTCTGGTACTTGCTGAATGGGGGTAAGCCCGAATCTAAAATGGCGAACTCTACAGATTACACAAAATTCAGCAAACAAAAAAATCCTGCCAATGACAGGATTTTTCAGTTTTGTGGTATAGAGACGGTGCATGCACCGTCTCTACAAAAGTACAATTTTTATTATATCTTACTTCGTCACCAAGTTATATGTATCCTGAGCAATGACAAATTCCTCATCAGTAGGATACACAACAACAGTGACCTTAGAATTAGGCGTGGAAATGACACCAGCATCGCCGATGATTTCCTTGTTCATCTTGCGGTCGAACTCGATGCCAAGGCCTTCCATGTTCTCGAGGATGGCCTCACGCATGAACCAAGCGTTCTCGCCGATGCCGCCAGTCATGACGATGATGTCAGCACCGTTCATTACGGCCATATAAGCACCGATGTACTTCTTCACGCGGTGAGCGAACATATTGAAAGCGTAGGTGCAACGCTCGTCGCCTTCTTCCTTGGCGGCACGCACGTCACGCATGTCCTGTTTGCCGCCCGTGATGCCCACGAGGCCGGATTTCTTGTTCACCAAAGTGTTCATTTCCTTGGTGCCGAGACCTTCCTTGTCCATAATGTACATGAATGCACCCACGTCGAGGTCGCCAGTGCGGCTACCCATGACGAGACCTTCAACAGGAGTGAAGCCCATAGAAGTCTCCACCGACTTGCCGTATTCTACGGCGGCGATGGAGGCACCACTGCCTAAGTGGCAGGTGACAATCTTCGTCTGCTTCCAGTCCTTGCCAATGAAAGCGGCGGCCTTCTCTGCCACGTACTTATGGCTGGTGCCGTGGAAGCCGTAACGACGGATGCGGTATTTCTCATAAAACTCGTAAGGCAGGGCATAGAGGTAAGCCTCAGCGGGCATGGTGCTGTGGAACGAGGTGTCGAACACGGCAGCCATCGGGATGCCGGGAAGTACTGCCTCCATGGCGGCGATGCCTTGCAAAGCACCTGGATTGTGCAGCGGGGCGAGGTCGCAGAGTTCCTTGATAAGGTTGACGACATTGTCGTCGATGAGGACGCTGTGGGAGAACTTCTCACCGCCATGGGCCACGCGGTGACCGACAGCGTTGATTTCTTTCAGGTCCTTGATGACACCCATCTTCGGGTCGACCAAAGCCTTCAGCACCAACTTGATGCCTTCGGTATGGTTCGGGATGGGGAGCTGTTCGTAGTATTTCTCACCATTGTATTTGTGGGTGAATTCGCCCATTTCGAGGCCGATGCGCTCCAAGAGGCCCTTGGCCAACAGGCGCGATGAATTGGCGTTTTCCATCTCTAACAATTGGTATTTGATGGAGGAACTGCCGCAGTTTAAGACTAATATTTTCATTGTTTATGCTTTTGAATTATTGTTTGTATGCGTCGCTTTGCGTCATTGCGAGGAGGAACGACGAAGCAATCTAGACAATCAGGCTATATCCCTGGATTGCTTCGTGCCTCGCAATGACGCGAAGCGGGTCAAATTATTTCTTCTGCGCGATAGCCTGATTGCAGGTGATGGCGACCAATTTGTAAACATCGTCAATGGAGCAGCCGCGGCTGAGGTCGTTGCAGGGCTTGGCGAGACCTTGCAGCACGGGACCAACAGCTTCGGCACCAGCCAGACGCTGCACGAGCTTGTAAGCGATGTTGCCGACTTCCAAGCAGGGGAACACAAGCGTGTTGGCCTTGCCAGCGACAGGGCTGCCAGGAGCCTTGCTCGAACCTACCGACGGCACAATGGCGGCATCGGCTTGCAGTTCACCATCCAAAACGAGGTCGGGACGGCGTTCCTTGGCGATGCGGGTGGCTTCGATGACCTTGTCGACGACTTCATGCTTGGCGCTGCCCTTGGTGGAGAAGCTCAAGATGGCGGTGATGGGGTCAATCTTGGCGATAGCCTTAGCCGTATCGGCAGTGCAGATGGCGATTTCGGCCAATTGCTCAGCGGTCGGCATGGGCGTGACGGCACAGTCGGCGAAGACCATGCGGCCATTGGTGCCGTATGAACAACCTTCGGGCAGGAACATCGTGAAGGCACCGCTGACGCAGGTCACGCCGGGCACGGTCTTGATGATTTGCAGGGCAGGACGGAGCATGTCGCCGGTGGTGCTGCGGGCACCGCTGACGAGACCGTCGGCCTCACCCGCCTTGACCATCAGGATGCCGAGATACATGAAGTTCTGGGCCAGGTCGTCGGCTTGTTCGGGGGTCATGCCTTTGCTCTTGCGGAGTTCGTAGAGCAGGTCGGCATATTTCTGCTTGTCGGGGTTGTTTTTCGGGTCGATGATGCGGGCCTTGTCGATGTTTTTCAGACCGAACTCGGCGGTCATCTCTTTGATTTTGTCGGCAGGACCGATGAGGATGATGTCGGCGACGCCATCAGCGAGAAGGCGGTCGGCGGCTTTCAGGGTACGGGGCTCGTCGCCCTCGGGGAGCACAATGCGCTGCTTGTTGGCTTGGGCATTGGCAATGATTTCTTGCATTAAATCCATGTTGAATTGTTTATTGTTGATTTGTTGAATTGTTGATTGATTGTTCACTTGTAGGGGCGGACCCACGTGTCCGCCCATGTATATGCGGTTGCAAAGTTAGTAAGTTTTTGCCTCGGTTTGCAAATAATCCATTATTTTTGCAGCGCAAAAAAATGCCCTTCATGCCCCAATACCCCGATATATTCTATCACAACCCCTTTGTGGATACGGTTCAACCTGTTGATACAGTTCAGGTTATCGATACGGTGGCCTGTGATAGCGTGGTGCCGAGTTTTATCACTTCGGGCTTTGGAGGAAACATCACGCCTATGCCGCGCATGACCTACGACATCGTGCAAGGTTGGAATTTGGCCATTTTGGGCATCATGCTGCTGCTCGTCGTGCTGAACAAGCAGTTGTATCCGCGCCAGTTCCGCCAGATTCTTTCCGTTTCGGGTGGCGTGGCCCGCACCAACCAGTTGCTGAGGGAATGGAACCCTGTGCGCAGCTTTTTGGGAACCTCGTTCACTTTGGGTTACATTGTCCTGATTACCTTGTTTGTCCAGAAAAGTTGCGTGATTCTCTCCCACGACATGCTCCAATATAATAATGGTAAGGTGTTCGGAATCCTCTGTGCCATGGTGGCCGGTTGGGTGCTGCTCCGTTACCTGTTTTTGTATTTCGTGAACTGGCTTTTTGATGCCCGCGATACCGTCGACCGGCAGATGTCCGTGCAGTTTTCGGTATCCATCCTGACGCTTATCGCTATGGTCCCGATGTTGCTGCTTTTACTATATAATCCGACGAAGTATTTTGTGTGGGTTGGCTTGGGTTTATTGGGCTTTTCAGCGGTCTTCCGTTTGATTTTGGGGATAATTGAGACAAGAGTTGCAACAAAAATGTCTTCATTTTATATTTTTTTGTATTTTTGCGGCCTCGAAATCGCACCCTTTGCAACACTCGTGACGGCAGGCATTCGGTACTTTAGTAAGGGTTCTGTGTTTTAATGGGTTACATGCTTCAGGGGCGGTGAAATTTTTGAATATAGACGCTTTAAATCAAGAGAAGAAAGATGAAGATTAAGTCTATTTTGGTGTCCCAGCCCAAGCCGGCTGATGTCTCAAAGACACCGTTCGCTGACATGATGAAGAAGTATGGGGTCAACTTTACTTTCGAGAAGTTCATCAAGCTCGATGACGTCACGGCAAGCGAACTCCGTCAAGAACATATCAAACTCCCGGAATATACGGCCATTATCCTCACCAGCCGCAATGCCATCGACCATTTCTTCAGGGTGGCTAAGGAAATGCGTTACACTGTGCCCGAGACCTTGAAGTATTTCTGTATCAACGAGTCGACGGCCTTCTACCTCCAACGTTATGTCCAGTACAGGAAACGCAAGGTGTTCTACGGCAACCAGTCCCTGAACGACTTGATCGACATTATGAAGAAGCACAAGGACGAGAAATACCTTTATTGCTGCTCCGACATCAGTTCCGATGCCACCATCGACCTGCTGAACGCCGCCAAGCTCAACTTCACCAAAGCAGTGATGTTCCGCACAGTGCCCGCTGACTTGAAGGATGTGGTGAATATCAAGGAACACGACATGCTGGTGTTCTTCAGCCCCATGGGCATCCAGTCGCTGAAGGTGAACTTCCCCGATTTTGAGCAAAAAGAGGTCGCTATCGGCGGTTTCGGCGATGCCACCTGTCAGGCCATCGTCGACGCGGGCTTCGAACTCAACTTCCGTGCGCCCACCCAAACGGCTCCTTCCATGACCATGGCCATTGAGGAGTATCTCGCTGCTGAACAGAAAAAGAGCAAAAAGAAATAAACGTCCTGTCTTCCAAAGCGTTTCATGCCATGATGGCCACGGAAGGACTCCCGAAATACGAACGGATTTGCAAGGAAAACGACATCCAGACGCTTTTCGACAAAGGCGTTGGCGTGTCGGTGTATCCATATCGGGTCGTTTACCTGTTCCATCATGACGAGAGCCGTCCTGTCACCGTGCGGGTGCTGGTCTCGGTCTCTAAGAAACGCTTCCATCATGCCGTCAAGCGCAACCGTGTGAAACGCTTGGCGCGTGAGGCTTGGCGCAAAAACAAGGCCCCGCTTTACGAAATCTGCCAAAGGGATAATATTTCCGTTGATGTCGCGTTAGTGTATACGGCCACGGTCATCCACTCTTACGAGGAGATGCTGGCGAAGACTCGGAAAGCTGTCCAAGAGATAATCAAGAAGTATGAATCGCATCGTCCAACTGCCCGCTAAGTTCCTGATATTGTTGATCAGACTCTATCAGGTGACTTTGTCGCCTTGGTTGGGGAAGAGCTGCCGTTACGTGCCGACTTGCTCCAACTATGGTATTGAGGCCATTGAGAAATACGGCTTCTTCAAGGGCGGCTGGCTGACCTTCAAACGTGTCCTCTCGTGCAACCCTTGGGGCGGCAGCGGATATGACCCAGTCCCGTAGGGACAGATTCCCCTTCGGGGAATGGAGGGGAGTCAAATTTTAACTGCGGCGGTTTGAACTGCTATAAATAGGTAACTAGTTTTGCCGCCGCTTTATACATAATGAACAATACTCCATTCCCCGAAGGGGAAACTAAATATAGTAATTGTAAATACAGAATAAAATGAAGAGAATATCACTTGTCACTTTAATCACAGCTCTGCTCCTCTCCGTGAGCCTCCTTGCCCAAGAGAAGCAGAACAACTTCGAAATCGCCAAGAGCCTCGACATCTACAATAGCCTCCTGCGCGAGCTGAACCTCAACTATGTCGATGAAATCAACCCGGGCGAACTCAACGAGACCGCCATCAAGGCCATGCTCAAAGGCCTCGACCCCTACACGGTCTTCATCCCTGAGTCTGACATCGAGAACGCCAAATTCATGACCACCGGCGAATACGGTGGCATCGGTGCCCTTATTCAATACGACGGCGAGTACACCCGCATCTCGGAACCATACGAAGGTTGGCCTGCACAGAAAGCCGGACTCATCGCGGGCGACGCCATCATCGAGGTGAATGATGTGGACTGCGTCAAAAAGAACACGCAGGAAGTCAGTGACTTGCTGAAGGGACAGCCGGGCACCGAGGTGAGGCTGAAAATCAAACGTTACGGCCAAGAGAAGCCTTTGGAATTCAAGCTGAAGCGCGAAAAGGTGAAAATCGACAACATACCCTATTATACCGTGTTCGACAACGGTGTCGCTTACATCTCGTTGAGTGGTTTCACACGTGATGCCGCCAAAGAGCTGAAGGAGAAGTTTTTGGAGATGCGCAAAGACCGTGAACTGAAAGGCTTCATCATCGACCTGCGCGGCAACGGCGGCGGCCTGCTGAACGAGGCAGTCGATATTGTCAACATGTTCATTCCCAAGGGGAAGCCGGTAGTGTCAATGAGAGGTAAGGCAGCTTCGGCCAACAGTATGCATCCCACGATGAATGAGCCAGTCGACCTTGAAATCCCGCTTGCTATCCTCGTTGACGGCAACAGTGCTTCGGCCAGCGAGATTGTGGCAGGCTCCATTCAGGACTACGACCGCGGTGTCATCATCGGGCAAAGAACGTTTGGCAAAGGCTTGGTGCAGAACATCTTGCCGTTGAGCTACAACACCCAGATGAAGGTCACGGTGGCGCATTACTACATCCCCAGTGGCCGCTGCATTCAGGAAATCGACTACTCGCACAAGAAAGACACCACCCAAAAGAAGACCGACACCCTCGGCAGGGCCTTCAAGACCATGGGCGGACGCACCGTCTACGAAGGCCACGGCATCATGCCCGATGTGAAGGTTGAGCGCGACCCCTACGCCACGGTGACAGCCTACCTCTACGGCAAGAACTTCATTTTCGACTATGCCAACAAGTTCTATAGCGAGCACAAGAGCATCGACTCTGCTGACCGTTTTCAAATCGACGAGGCCACCTATCAGGACTTCATGAAGTTTGTGAAAGACAAGAAGTTCAGTTATACCACCGAGAGTGAGAAAGCCATCGAGAAATTGAAGAAAACCGCTAAGGACGAAGGCTATTTGGACAAGATTCAGCCGCAAATCGACCTTCTGGAGAAAAACCTCGCCGCTGAGAAAGACAAAGACCTGCTCAGCAACCGCAAAGACATTGAAGAACTGCTGCGTTCGGAGATTGTGGGACGCTATTATTACCAGAAAGGCCGCATCATTGCCTCGTTGCAGGACGACCATGACCTGAACCGCGCCTTTGAGATTCTCCTCAACACCAACGGCAAAGACGAATACCACAGCATCCTGAGCGGCAAGTGATGACCTCGCAGGCTTCCATACGACCCTATCTGAACCAGGCCTATCTCTTGGGCCTGCTGATGGTGGCCGTCGGCCTCACCCTTTCGCCCTTCCTCATGGGCATGTCGCAGTTCTGGCTTGTCCTCGTTTGGCTCGTGGATGGCATTGTAGGAAATCGTGATGAAAATGTCATTCCGTGCGGAGGTAGTGCAGGGGAGGGTGGAATCTATTTTCGTCACGATTTCAAGTACAAATTTCACCGTTTTTGGCAAAACAAAGCAGCAGTCCTACTGGTCGCCTTCTATCTAATGCACATAGTAGGTCTACTCTGGACAACCGACTTTGAATACGCAATGAAAGACCTCCGCGTCAAGCTGCCCATCTTAGTCATGCCCTTAGTCCTGTCCAGCATGGAGCCATTGGACCGCAAGCGTTTCGACTTCGTGATGCTCGTCTATGTGCTGTCGGTCTTCATCGCCACGCTGTTCAGCAGCGTATCTTACTGGCGGCACGACTACGAAGACATCCGCGAAATCTCCCATTTCATCAGCCATATCCGCTTCTGCCTCAATATCGTGTTTTGCATTGCGATAATCGGCTGGTATCTTGTTAAAAAAGGCGTTTCGACAGGCTCAACGACCCTCAAAGCTAAGGTCCCTGAGCCTGTCGAAGGGCCGTCTAAAAGCAATAATTCTGCATCGGCGTTTCGACAAGCTCAACGACCTCATGCCCCTGAGCCTGTCGAAGGGCCGTCCCTTATCAATCGCTTCTTGCAATGGCCACTCTTGCTTTGGTTCGTCTACCAAATCTATATCTTCGAATCCCTCTCAGGCTATGTCATTCTGGCGGCGGTCGTCGTTGCCTCAGGCGTTTATGCCTTCCTGCGCTGGAAAAAGGGTAGGGGATGGCATATCGCCGTCGGGCTTACCGCCTTGGTAGTGGTGACTGTGGCGGCTGTAGTGATGGTGCATTTCGTAAAACCTTTGCTGAAGGTGGAAACGGTGGATTTCAGCACCTTGGAAAAGAAGACCACCCTCGGCAACGACTATTGGCACGACACGATTTACAACCCTGTGGAAGACGGCAAATTTGTGGGTCTCTATTACTGCCGCAAAGAGTTGCAGGAAGCCTGGCCTCAGCGCAGCGACCTGCCTTTGGACGGCACGACCACCAACGGCGAAAACCTTGAAGCCACACTGGCGCGTTACCTCACTTCCAAGGACTTGCGCAAGGATGCCCAAGGCGTGATGGCCCTGACCGACGAGGATATCCGCAACATAGAGCAGGGCGTGGCCAACTACAACAACTGGAAACACCCTGGCCTTCATGCCCGCCTCTCTTCGACCCTTTTTGAGTACAACCTCTACCGTCGTTTCAACAACCCCAACGGAGGCTCTTTGGCGCAGCGCATCGAGTTCACTCGGGCTTCGTTCCATATCATCGGGCAGCATCCTTGGTTTGGCGTGGGCACAGGCGATGTGCCGCAGGCTTTCAGCACGGCGTATGACGAGATTCATTCCCCACTGAAAGAGGAGTTCCGCTTTCGCGCCCACAACCAGTATTTGGCTATCGCCGTGGCTTTCGGCTTGATAGGCTTAGCCT
>JAEEGG010010034.1_pt1 | contig 21031 bp, 12 predicted proteins | sample 9134161 | NCBI WGS metagenome assembly JAEEGG01 (sample SAMN16246543, study PRJNA631951) | gut metagenome | biome: gut microbiome; feature: rumen; material: CR-attached | host: Bos | place: Iran: Karaj | collected 2018-10 | reverse complement strand
AAGTGCTGCTGATGAATGCCGAGGCCAAGGTTCGCCAGGGCAAGAACGGTGATGCACCATTCAACCAGGTGCGTGCACGTGCCCAGATGCCTTCGGTGAACGGTGTCACGGTGGATCAGATCCTGGAAGAGCGTCGTGTGGAGCTTTGCGCCGAGTGGGGCTTGCGCTACACCGACCTCTGCCGCACGGGCCAGGCTTCCAGCGTGCTTGGCAAGTATGGCTGGAACGAGGGCAGCCGATATATCCCGGTTCCTTCGAACCAGATCATCAATACGCCTGAGCTGGGCGAGGATCCCGAATAATCTTTTTCTATCACGAATTAGAGAGACTTTTTCTATCACGAATTAGAGAATTTGAGAATTATTTTTTGTGATGGCTTCGGTCAAGACTTTAAAATTCGATAATTCGATAATTCGTGATAAGAAAATAAAAATTCGTGATAAGCAAAAATTCGTGAAAAAGATAAAAAGACACTTAGCATGAAACAGTATCGCAAATTACTGATAGGACTGGTAAGCCTGGCTCTGGTCGTATGCTCGTGCGGCGGAACGAACGAGCAGGCAAACCAGGGGGAAGGCGAGACCACCGAACTGAGTGCCGACGAACTGCTCGACCTTGTGCAGCGACAGTGCCTGAAATACATGTGGGAAGGCGCCGACCCGACTTCGGGACTGGCCTACGAGCGTATCCACCTCGATGGCATCTATCCATCGAACGACAAGACGACCATCACAACGGGCGGTTCGGGCTTTGGCGTTGCCGGCCTGATTGTCGGCATGGACCGCGGCTGGATTAAACGTGCAGAAGGCGTGGCCCGACTGACGCGCATCGTCGATTATCTGGCGAAGGCCGACCGTTATCACGGCGTGTGGTCGCACTGGATGGACGGACCTTCGGGCAAGACCATCCCCTTCGGCACCAAGGACAATGGCGGCGACCTGGTGGAGTCGTGTTTCCTGATGCAGTCGCTGCTTTGCGTGCGCCAGTATCTGAAGGCCGACGTCGAGGCAGAAGCCTACGTGATAGACAAGATCAACGAGCTGTGGAAGGCCATGGAATTCGACTGGTACACCCGAGGCGGACAACACGTGATCTATTGGCATTGGAGCCCCGACTACGGCTGGGAAATGAACTTCCCGCTGGAGGGCTACAACGAATGCCTTATCACCTACATCCTCGCCGCAGCCAGCCCGACGCACTCGGTGCCTGCCGAATGCTATCACGAAGGTTGGGCACGCAGTGGTGGCATCCGAAGCGATGCTGCGCCCTATGGGTATCCGCTCGACGTGAAGCATAACGGTGCCGAGACGTACGGCGGTCCGCTCTTCTGGGCACACTACAGTTGGATCGGGCTTTGCCCCAAGGGGCTCACCGACCAGTATGCCGACTATTGGCACGTCACAGCCAATCACGCCCTTGCCAACTATGCCTACTGTGTCGAGAATCCCAAGGGATACAAGGGCTACGGCAAGGATTGCTGGGGACTTACTGCCAGTTATTCGCCCGATGGCTATGCAGCCCATGCGCCCAACCAGGACCTTGGCGTAATCACTCCTACGGCTGCCCTTTCGAGCTTCCCCTACACGCCCGAACAAAGTATGGCTGCCCTGCGCTTCTTCCATTCCAAGGAGTCGTTCATCTGGGGCAAATATGGCCCATACGATGCCTTTTCGCTCGATCCTTCGTGGACGCTGCCCCGCTATCTGGCCATCGACCAACTGACCATTGCACCCATGATTGAGAACTATCGCACAGGTCTGCTCTGGATGCTCTTCATGAGTTGCCCGGAGGTGCAGGAGGGGTTGAAGAAACTGGGGTTTACGGTTAATAATTAACTATTGACGGGAGTAAACGGGAGTTAGCTGGAGTTAGCGCTACGCGCGGGAGTTAACGGACGATAGTTCAATTAACAATAAATAATTAACAATTAACAGTTGTCGGCTCGAACAAAATCCTTCCAGGCGGAGGTATCGTCCGTTAACTCCCGCTAACTCCCGCTAACTCCCATTAACTCCCAATTAAAAAAAATAATAAAAAATTTTTGCTATGAAAAGAACAATATGGGGTTTGACCCTATTGCTGGGCTTGGCCAGCTGCTCGGGAAATAAGTCGGGCAACGAGATGGATGCCTTCATCAACGACCTGATGGGCAAGATGACGCTCGAAGAGAAGTTGGGCCAGCTCAACCTTCCCGTAACGGGTGATATCGTGACGGGTGCCGCCCAGTCGAGCAACGTGGCCGAAAACATTCGTGCTGGTCGTGTGGGCGGCCTCTTCAATCTGAAGGGTGCAGGTCGCGTGGCTGAACTGCAGCGCATTGCTGTCGAGGAAAGTCGTCTCGGCATCCCCCTCATCTTCGGCATGGACGTCATCCATGGCTACGAGACAGTGTTTCCCATTCCTTTGGGACTCTCCTGCACCTGGGACATGGAGGCCATCGAGCGTTCGGCACAGATTGCTGCGCAGGAAGCCACGGCCGACGGCATCTGCTGGACGTTCAGTCCGATGGTCGATATCTGTCACGATGCCCGCTGGGGCCGAATCTCGGAAGGCAATGGTGAGGACCCCTTCCTCGGAAGCCGCATCGCCGAAGCCATGGTGCGCGGCTATCAGCAGGGCGACCTCACCCGCAATAACACCATGATGGCCTGCGTGAAGCACTTTGCCCTATATGGCGCTCCCGAGGCAGGCCGCGACTACAACACCGTCGATATGAGCCTTTGGCGCATGTACAACGAGTATTTCCCACCCTACAAGGCAGCCTGCGATGCAGGTGCCGGCAGCTATATGGCCAGCTTCAACATCGTCAACGGTGTGCCTGCAACCGGTAATCGCTGGCTTCTGACCGACGTGCTTCGCAAGCAGTGGGGCTTCGATGGCTTCGTGGTGAGCGACTACACCGGCATCTACGAGATGATTGCCCACGGCATGGGTGACCTGAAGGACGTGAGTGCCTTGGCTCTGCACGCTGGTCTGGACATGGACATGGTCAGCGACGGTCTGGTAGGCACGCTTGCCGAGAGCCTCAAGGAAGGACGCACCACGCAGGCAGATATCGACCAGGCTTGCCGTCGCATCCTGGAGGCCAAGTACAAGCTTGGACTGTTTGAAGACCCCTACCGCTACTGCGACACCACTCGCTATGCCAAGGAGGTCTATACCGAGGAGAATCGCCGTGAGGCACGCAAGATTGCTGCCGAAAGCTTTGTGCTCCTCAAGAACGAGGGCAATATCCTGCCTTTGAAGCGCCAGGGCAAGATTGCACTCATCGGTCCCTTGGCCAATACCCGTGCCAACATGCCGGGTACCTGGAGCGTAGCAGCCACCAGCGAACGCTACAGCACTGTGGTCGAAGGTCTGCGGCGTGCCGTGGGCGACAAGGCACAGGTGCTCTATGCCAAGGGCTGCAACCTCATGTACGATGCCCAGGCCGAGGCTGATGCCACGATGTTCGGACGTGAGATGCGCGACAGCCGCAGTGATGCTGCTATGCGTGCCGAGGCTCTTGCCATTGCACGCCAGGCCAACGTCATCGTCTTTGCAGGCGGTGAGGCTTCGGAGATGGCAGGAGAGTGTTCGAGCCGTGTCGGCATCGAGATGCCCGATGCCCAGCATGACCTCCTCGTCGAACTTGTGAAATTGGGCAAACCCATTGTGCTGCTCAACTTCTCGGGACGTCCGATGGTCCTGAATTGGGAAACCGAGCACATTCCCGCTATCCTTGAGGTATGGTTCGGTGGCAGCGAGACTGCCGATGCCATTGCCGATGTCGTCTTCGGCGACGTCGTTCCTTCGGGCAAGCTCACCACGTCGTTCCCTCGGAATGTAGGTCAGCTGCCGATGAGCTACAGCTACTACAACACGGGTCGTCCCGTTCAGGCCGACTCCTTCGTGAAGTTCCAGAGCTGCTACATGGACGTGAGCAACACGCCTCTCTATCCCTTCGGCTACGGCTTGAGCTACACCACCTTCAGCTATTCGCCTATCTCACTCAGCAGCAATGAGTTGACGAGCAACGGTACAATTGAGGCAAAGGTAACCCTTTCGAACACGGGTAGTTGTACGGGCACCGAAGTCGTTCAGCTCTACATCCGCGACCTCGTGGGCAGCGTCACTCGTCCCGTCAAGGAACTGAAGGGCTTCCGTCGTGTTACCCTCAAGGAAGGCGAGAGCTGCGTGGTAACGTTCCCCATCGACGCCGACCTGCTCAAGTTCTACAACGGCGACATCGAATATGTCTGCGAACCGGGCGAGTTTGAGGTGATGATCGGCACCAGCAGCGCCGATGTCCAATCAGCTCGATTCACGCTGAAATAAAAACCATCACGATGGACAACCTATTCGAGCCATAGTTGAAATAGGAATATGTTCTAATCTTCGGTTCTAAAATAGCGAGGGTCGCAATCGGCTGGATTGCGGCCCTCACGTGATACGTGATATGAGTTTAGTTAGCTATCTATAGCTTTCGCGATTTAAGCCACAAGGCCAACAGCGGGTCGGTGATCTGGTAGAATCCTTCGTGCCGGGTCAATAGGTCGTATTCTAATAGTTTCTTAGATGCAGATTGGACGGCGCTGGACGATTTCATGCGATGTCGCTTGATGAAAGCTGCCGATGTGATGCTTTTTACGGGACCTCCCTCTTCGCTCATGGCATAGAGCAGTTCTTTTTGAGGTTCGGTAATCATGGCCAGCTGTTCTCGCAGACGAGGTTCGCACTCCAGGATATATTCATCGACAAGGTGTCGGGTGTTTTCAGTATTGCAAGTGTCTCCGGCTGGGGTGATGATGAAGGCATCCTTCATGATACGCTGCAGGTATAAGGTGACGCCATGGAATGCATCATAGACAAGTCGGATGGCATCCCTTTCGATAGCTTTTCCCGCTTGTTCGAAATGGTGACAGACAAAGTCACAATATACGTCGAAGGGGATAGCTTCGAGAACAATGCTGCGTGCGCTCATGAAGAATGGTCGCTTTTCCGAAAAGAACATCTCTTCCATCAACCTGCGCTGACTTCCAGCAAAGACGAAATTGGCATTGCTGATGTTCTGAATGAAAGTGCGAAGTAGCGCCTCCACATTCTTCTCGGGGTACTTGGTGACCTGTTGGAACTCATCAATTACAATGATGCAGCGTCGGTCGGCTTTTTCAATATACTCAAAGATTTCCTTCAGTGTATATTCCGGTTTAGTGATGTCGCCTAACCGTACATCGAAGGTCGGAGTGTTCTGCACGGGGTCATAGCCGAAACTGGCACCCAAGGATCTTAGTGTCGCCGTGAAGAGTTTCATCATTCGGGAACTGCGAGTAGCAAGGCGATCGAATGCCGTTATTCCCATCAGTTGTATCAACTCTCGGAACGAAGATGTGTGCAGTATGTCGATGTTCATCAGCACATAATCCTTGCCTGCGCCTTCTCCTTCAAGGCAATGCTCCACCAGTTTGGTCTTGCCCATACGACGCTGCGACATCAGCACCACGTTCTCCTGACTATCCAGAAAACGCTTCAACTGCGAAGACTCGGTTTCGCGGTCGCAGAAGTATTCATCGGGAATCTTGCCCGTCACTATGAAGGGATTCGTGTTCTTTGCCATATCCTTAGATTTTTGCGTGTTTTTTATGCAGACAAAATTATTTTTTTTACATAAAATCTCCAATACGGTGCAAAAATACTAAATTTTTCGTAGAAGAACAGCAATGATGGTAGCATTTTTCATTTTCAAGACGGAATTATACATGATTTGACAGGTATGAATGTCATTCAATCAAAACGACCCACCGAATTAAGCATTGCGATGTGGTTTCGCAGGTTCGTAAATCTCTGGTCTCTTTGACATTCGCCTGCATCAAGATGGCAGTAGGAGAGAAATAAAGCGAGGGCCGCAATCGGCTGGATTGCGGCCCTCGCTATTAGTTGGTCAGCACAAACTTGTTAGTTGGCTATCTTGGTCACGCTGGCACTCGTGATGATGGGTGAACGATTGAACCCCCAGTCAGTGTATTCTACTACAAATATGTACTCTCCGGTATCCTGATCATAGCAGGATTGTAAATTGGTGATTGTGTAGGTTACATCACGCTCGCTTTCATAGTACCAAGTGTAGATATCACCAGCTAAGACTTGCTCTGATGAAGTCAATACACGGAAGAAATTAGTTGCATACTGGTTTTCATTTCGATCATAACCTTCATAGTGGAAGGTAATCGTTGCGCCATTGTTCCATGTGCTGAGGTCGGCAAACGTGGTTAGGTTGCAATGATAAATATAGCTGCGTGTATTACCGTCCACAACAACATCTGCATGCCAAGAGGGTTCGCCCACTGTAAGCGGCATAGTTGGGGTCCTATCGACAACCACAGTGATTCGCTCGACGCTGGCATTGTATCCGTTTCCGGCTACTGCCGTGACGAGAATCTGGCAGTTTCCTTCGCCTGTAGCGTGAACTGTGGGTACGCCATTGTCCATAGTCACAGTTGCCACAGTAGCATCGGACGATGAGTACGAGAAGTTTGCACCTGTTGAGGAAGTTGCCGTAATTGCCATGGTTTGTCCAATCTCATCGAAGGTCATGGAGATGGGGCTGACGACAAGGTTGTGTCGCTTTTCGGGGCTTGTTGCACCAATAATTTCGATTTCAACTGCCGTGACGTTTAATGGACGGTCTTCATCCTGCAGCAGCCACATGCCTCCCGACTCGACGGCCTGGTTAAACCTCTTCGCACTGAATGTGTAGTAGGTCGTATGCTGGAGGTCGTCACCGAATTTGTCATAAACGAGCAAATTGCCATTGGCATCATCAAAGTAGATGTTCGCAGGCTTGCTGGCAAAATGAACGATGACAGTGGCCTTTGCATCATTGCTGACAAGCAATTCCTGAATACCTGCAAGGCTGATGAAGACACCATTGTTGTAGGTATATGTGTCGGTGGGATCGTCAGGATTAATATAAATGAACTGTCCTCCATGGAATGGAACGGATACGCCTTCGATGAGTGTCGGGTCGACAGCTTCCTGCGGATTGTCTGGTTTCAGGTCGCCTCGGTCGGTGACTTTTTCTGCAACTTGCGTGTCAAGAATCCAGCTGGTCTTCGTAATATCTGATACCCAATCGCTGAAACCAGTGTAGGCATCAGTAATGTGGACATACTCCTGCGGCCATTCGAAGAATTTCGGCAAGAGCATCATCTGTGGTGCCGTGGATTGATCCTTGTTGGTCTTGATTGTGCCGCTTGTGATAATCTTGGTGGCATCCTTGTCGTCACGTTTGCAATGGAGGCGGATATAGCCTTCGGCAAAGAGCTGCGAAAGGTGGGTGGCATATTGTCCTTGTCCGTTACCCACATTCCATACATAACCCATTGAGATTTGCTCGCCAATTGTCTGGACACCTTCGATATTCTGGAAAGTGGCCCCCGCATTGATAATGGCGTGTTCCAAAGGATTGTTGTTCCAACCTGTTTCCTGCATCAAAGCGTGGATCTCACCCTTGGTTGCCGGTAATTGGCCAAAGTAAACGTCGGTTTCGTATGCGCCACCAGCAGCCATTGGCGTGACGTAGAGCCATGTGGTTTTGGCTTCGGAAGATATGACTTCCCAGTGCGCCGCAATCCTTTTTTTCCCCCAAGGTGTCTCGACTTCTTTTTCTTCAACCCATTCGTAAGTCCTGTCATCCTCCTCCTTGTAGGTAAGGTCGAGGACAACATCGTTGAAGTCGAAATCGAATTTGGAAAGGTCTTCGCAGACAAGGAGCGCGTTTTCGGTGATGTAGTTGTTGTCTTTGATATTCGTGTTATCAAGGCCACGGGCAATAAATACCAGGTCATTGAGGTCGGCGTCACTATAGTTCATCCAGTCCTCAAAGCAAAGGTATTGGCTGGGGTCCCAAACCTTCGTTCCATCTCCATCAAGATCAAGACCATTGATATTGAAGGTGGCGGTATAGCTCATCCTATGGGTGCCGTCTGCTTCAATCGGGCCGTCAATCTTGTTGTTCAGCTTCCACTCGGAGTATCGTTGTCCGGAGCCATCCGTATTTCTGATCCAGAATCCATATTCCGAAATATTGTCGGGAATATCGATTTGGATGGGGTGGGATACCAGATACTGGTCACGAATATTGTTCTGACTCCATTGATTTCGGGGTGTAAATGCAGCAGCAATATTGAAGGTACCATCCAAGTCAGTCCTGCTAACATTTCCATTGGTATCTACCGTCTCAAGATCGATGCGCTGCTTATGAGTGCCTGTGATTATGGGCAACTCCTTGATGTAGTACATGTGCTCATCCTGGCCCATGATGGTCTTGGTGATTTCGTTTCCTTGATCGTCATATTCTTCCTCATCGACGTACCAGTAGATACCGATTTCGTCGTTGGCAGAAGTTGTCCAATGCATAGGACACAATTTGATGCAACGGGCCGTGGTGAGGAAGTCCTGCGTTACTTGTCCGAGGTTGGAGTTTTCGTATGTGTTGCTGGGAATGTCTAACTCGGGCAGGAATAGTCTGTAATTGATGTGCTGCTCGGGAGAGATATGAAGGGTGTCAGCATTAGAGTCCAAAAGAGTAATAGTCGGCGATTGGTTGCCTCCTGCACGTGTAACAGGCCCGATGTGACGAGCCAGTTGGCCGAAGAGGTCCCAGTTCTGGTTGGGGTCAATTTTTCCGAACTGTTTTTCGAACTCGTGAGTGTAGGCCACATCCTGAATCTGTTGGTCACTGAACGGCTCGTAGTCCTGGCAGGAACTGACTAGAGCCAACGTGCCTGCCAATAGCAGACACCTTCTAAGGGATAGAATAATCTTTTTTTCCATAAGACAGGTCATATTATAATTAATGAACGATTAAGCAAGGTAATGTGGCAAGTATCAAGCAAGGTGCGGCTTGTCGTATTACAATTCCATCTTTATTTAGTGTTATTTCAGCGCAAAAGTGGTTATTTTTTGTGGATTTTTTTATATTGATATTATCCAAAATGTTCAAATATTGTTAAATTTCTGCTCATTTGCCACAAAATGGAATCTATAATTAGCAAAATAACAAAACCGAGGGCTGCAATCCTGATGGTTGCAGCCCTCGTGGGAGTATTGAAGTGAAATCGATTCAGACTAATTAATCACTGGTCAATTGAACGTTTGATAAAGTGTGCGTCCTCAGATATTCGTCTCTTTGGCTTCCCAATGGGCGGGAATCACAATTTCGCTGCCATTGATTGTTTTCTTTTCTTCCTTTTTCTTTTCGTTTTTTTTCTCGACATCCTGCTTGAAGTTCAGTCCGAGTGTTAGGGGACGAACAGGTCATCGAGGGTGATTGCACGCTGGAAGATACCGCTGTGTATGCCGTATTTTAGACCAAAGGTGGTGACAAGAGTCATTTGTATGCTTTGACGCTGGCTCTTGCGTTCCATCATCCAATTCATTCTCTTCCTTAGTTTCTCTTCGTAGTCATTCTTCACTTCAAACTCAGTGCCGACAAATTTCATCTCGCAGAGATTAATTACATTGTCTTTCCTTTCGATGATCAGATCTATCTGCATGCCTTCGTTATTCTCATCTCCTTTGACTACGAGTGAAGAATAGGTGGAAGAGACGCCTAATATGCCAAGAGCAGTCTTGATCTGCTTAATATGGACGAAACATAATTCCTCAAATGCCACACCCCTCCATGCATTTATTCTGGCAGAGGTAACATTATGCATCCAGAAGTCTGTGTCGGGTTTTGTTGTGCTTTGTACCACCTGCAAGTGAAAAAGGCAGAATGGATCGGTCAATTTGTAATATATGTCACGCTTGGTTTTCCCATACGGGACATACTGGGTGATGAAATCGCTGACTTCAAGGACTTGCAGTAGTTTGGAGGAAGAGCCACAATCGTCCAATTTGGTTTTTGCAAGGATTTCTTGTCGCGAGAAGCCGGAATGACGTGTGCTCAGAACGCGGACGATGTTTTTCATCTGTTCGGGATTAGAGAATATCGAAGCGAAAAGCCTGTCGTATTCCTCACGGAGTTTGGCATCTTCGGCGAAGAACATGTTATCGATGTTTTGGGCAAGGCTCAATCCCTTCTTCATGAAACCAAGGTAATAGGGGATGCCGCCAAGAGCCATATAGCATTGGGCTACATCATAGCGTGAAAGGAGTATGCCGTTGGATTGAAGGAATCGTTCGCATTCGTTGAGGGTAAAAGGGGAGAGCTTCATCTGGCAGGTCAGACGACCGTATAAACCACCATAGTTATTGATGAGCTTATCGGTCATCCAAGAGGTGGCCGAACCGCATACTATGAGCATCAAATTATCCCGATGACATGCCCAACCGTTCCAGAATGCTTCCAATGCTGTAATGAAACCTGAGCGAGGCGTGTCCATCCAGGGCAATTCATCCAGGAAGACCACTTGGCGTGTGCCATCGTCGATCGATTTTAGATGCATTTCGAGCATAAAGAATGCTTCGAGCCAAGAAGATGGGGCTTTGGCTTTTTTCATACCATGTAATTGGAGGGACAGACTGAAATAACGCAGCTGCTCCTTCAGACCGTTTTTATGGTTCTGTTCGTCAATAGGTGATAGTCCGGCATGACGGAATGTAATCCTGTTTTTGAACGTTTCATCAACAAGATAAGTCTTTCCCACACGGCGACGTCCATAGACGGCGATGAACTCTGGGCGACCACTATCGTAGCGCTCGTTCAGTTCCTTGATTTCAATTTCTCTTCCAACCATTTTTATCGAAAAGTCGTTTTATTTTTCTGCAAAGATATAAAAAATATCAGTCGCAGAAAAATAAAACGCATTTTTACCCTTTTATTTTTCTGAAACTGCACTTTTTTATTGAAAAACGATGACTTCACATGGCAATTCCCAATATACTATACAAACATCGCCATGCATGTGGGTGTCAGCAGCGTGCCGCCATCACGGCGGAGGTTCTTGGTAGAGACCAGATAACGGTGGAGGATTCGGTCCGAGATGAAGAAATAGCGAGGGCTGCAATCCCGATGATTGCGGCCCTCTGTTTTTGTTTGCTATAGGTCAAGATTGGATTGGAATGTGCCAATCATGTTGATTATCTATATACGGTGAGTTCTGCCGTTGATATAACTACTTCTTCACTATTAGGAGCCATGAAATAGACAGCTCCGGATTCTATTGCCTCCTGAAGCTGGGACTTGGCAAGTGTATAGGTTTCCGTGATTCCTGTAGCGCCTGATTTGTCCTCAATGAATTGCTTGCCATCGGCAAAGTCGAGATATACAGTTGCGTCAGGCTTGGTGGAGTAGGTTATCGTTAGCTTTGCATAGTCTTCGGACTGGAGCGGATATTCATTTTTGAAATAGGTGAAATCAACCTTGGCACAATTGTGATACGTTGTGGTATTTCCATGCTTGTCCGTGTAGGTGAAGTCATGACCAGTTGAAGTCGGAAGAGTTTTGGAGACCACTTCCGTGCCTTGGATGGTTTCTGTCCACAGGTCACCACGGTCCGTGATGTTCTTTGCAATTTGTGAGGAGATGATCCAGTGGGTTTGATTGACATCCTGTACCCAGTCTGCAAAATCCTCGTAGGCTTCCTTGATGTGGACCATTTCTTGTGGCCATTCAAAGTATGCAGGCAGAAGCATCATTTGTGGTGCCATCTGGTTCTCATCCACCCCGCTGCTCTTGTCTTTGTAGGAATTGTTCGAAGTGAGCGCTTTCGCATAATCCTCTTCACAAACGATTGTGATGAAGCCCTGGTCAAATAGCTGTGAAAGATAGGTGGGATATGTACCGGTTGGCATCACATTCTTTCCGGGGAGTTGATTGGCAGGTACAGTAATCTTTTGCCCAAGTTCTCCATATTCTGGTCCGGCATTGATAATCGTATGGTTGTGCACATCGTGCGTGCCGGTTTCGTTGAGCAGTGCATGAATTTCGCCCCATCGGGTTTGTCCTGCTGTGGGGTCTGGGGTGCTGCCCGTGTTCTGGCTGGGTATTCCATAATAGACGGTTGATTCAAATGCGCCGCCTGCAGCCAGTGCAGTAATAGAGAGTTCAGGAATATCAGGGGTGACTTCTACCGAGGTGACATTGCCAAATCCATCTGTATGATATTCCCTTGATACGCCATCTTTATAGTTCAGCAAGAGGACATCGTCATTGAAATCGAAATCGAAGGTCGCAAGGTCCTCACAGACCAGAAGAGCATATTCGTTCGTTTCCTCGTGGTCGATGATAGACATTGGATCAAGTGAAATAGTGAACACAAGGTCATTGAGGTCAAAGTTGGTGGCATTCATCCAGTCCTCGAAGCAAAGATATTGCTGGCTTTTCATGCTCGGGTCAATATCGTGGATATCAAAAGTGGCGACATAGCAACCTGGTCGTGACCGATATTCGCCAGGGAACATGACTGGGTCGTTGAGCTTTGACTCGGAATAACGGGTGCCTCCACCCCAATTGCCATTCTGGATATAGAATCCATAATATGGAATATCGTCTGGCACTTCAACATGGATAATGTCGCACCGCAGGAATTCAGCTCCGCCATTGAAGAAATACTCGGAACTAAGATTGTCGGTCTGGCCATATTGGTTGACCTGAGGAGCATCTACTACTTCCTCTTCATATGTTACGAACGAGCCGCCAGTAATTGTGTAACCATTCTTATCTTTATAAGTGTCCGAACCATCGGCAGTGAGGTAATCTGGATGGATTGCTCGCATGTCATTTTTAATGATGTCGGGCAAATAGTAACTTTCACCTTCACGGAAATAATCCCATACTTTATAGGTCTGTCCGGTATTTTGATCAGTCCATGTATTCCCAGTGTCAAATAGTTTAGTGCCGTTCTCCCATGCACCACCCGAAGCGTTGCGGTAGTTCGTTGTTCCATCGGCGATGACATATCGGGCTGGGGCATAAGCCTGAAGGTCGTCAAAATCAGCCCAGACAATATAAATTGAATTGTAATATTGGATATGCATTCTGCCTACGACACCAGTCTTGTTCACATATATTTCTTTACGCTGAATCCAATAGGTCTCGCCGTTTTTTTGTACCGTGGTGGCTCCTGGATCTCCTGGATCAGCATACCAATAGATACCAATTCTATCGTTGCCAGAAGTAGTATAGTGCACCTGGGCCATGGTGAACTCGCGGGCTGTGGTAATAAAATCCTGCGTTACTCGTCCAAGATTGGTCTGTGAATAGCTATTGCCACCAGCGTCGGATTCTGGTAATACTTTTTGGTATTCGGTAGCATCTTGTTGATAAACGATATAGGAATATTCTTCGGTTTCAACGTTCACAGAAGAAGGACTTGCTGCACGGGTCATGGGGCGGTTGCGATGGCCCCAACTCAGCTGGCCATAAAGATCCCAGTTTTGGTCGGGATCGATTTCTCCGAACTGTTTCACGAACTCGTGGGTGTAGGCTTTGTCCTGCAAAGTCTCGTCGCTGAAAGGCTCATAGTCCTGACAGGAACTGACAAGTGCCATAGTGCCTGCCAATAGCAGACACATCTTGGGGAAGAGATTAATTTTAAATTCCATAAGTTAGGCAATAAAATTGTTTTATTCAATCAAGGCAAATTTATTCAATCAATCAAGGCAAACAAGGCAAGTATCATGTAAGGAGAGGCTTGTCGTACGTTTCCACTTCTGGGAAGTTAGTGATTATTGGTGCAAAATTGATTATTTTTTTTGGAATTTTGTTATTCGTGTCGTTGGAAAAGGAAATTAAATATTTAAAATTGCAATTTTGTCGCAGAATGGAAACTGAGATTAGCAAAATTCGGGCTTTTTGATGTTGTTGAGTTGCATTAATGCGGGGAGTTGATTGTTTTCTTTCGAAAATAAACCGAATTCAGAATCATAAAAGGGGTTTATTCAATCGTTGTATGCGTATTTCGTGCTTCAAATCAGACAACTCTTCAATTGTGAGGTTGTATATCCATATAGGAACGCCCCTCTTCTCACGAAGGGGGGCGTCTTGATAGCTTAATATAAACTCTATCTCATGGAATATTCAGAAAGTAAATAAGGGCGTTGAATTTGCCTTTTATTTGCAGACTATCCTTATGGAGTAATGGTGGCGCTCTTTAGAGTTTCACCACCCCAGGTAATCGCATAAATAGTAAATGTGCCGTCAGAGACTGATATAGCATCAATCATCGCTTGCGTTAATTTTACAGAGTTGCCATTGTTGATCAATTGGGTTCCTCCTTGGTTGTCTGCTGTGTAGCAGTCTGCCTGGTGATTGTGGCCGTTTCCTTCAATTTCGAACGAAAGAGTTGCATCAACTGCTAAGGCAGAAGCGGGACCGGTAATAGTATATTCTGTATCTTGCCAGTAATACTTTAAGGTGCCTGTTTCCGTAATGATCAAGTTGGTCTCTGAACTACCACCAGATTCCTCACCTACAGTAACCTTGACGGTGCGGGTACGTTTGCCATAGTCGCCTTCAGCGGGTGCGGTGACAGTAATGGTAGCTGTTCCTTCTGCAACAGGTGTCACAGTCACGGTTCCGTTGCTGTTTGCACTTACGGTGGCTACAGTCACATCGCTCGACACGAAGGTGATGGCGCTTAGGTTGGAGATGGTGGTACATGAAGCGGTGATGGTCTGACCATCGGCCTCTGCACTTGCGAACGTCAGCGATGTCGGGTTCACGGTGAGGTTATGAACGGTTGTAGGATCGGTTAAGCCTGTGACGGTGAGAAGGGCAACTTCCTGAATCTTGAATGCATAGTCATCGGCGCACAAGATCCAGATACCACCCGAGTTGACGGCCATGCTTGTCTCTTCGGCAGTCATAGGATAGGTGATGGTGATCGGAGTGAATTGACCCCATGGGAACCACGTCTCATTAAATTGCGAATAATTGGTTCCTACAGAGGTCGTGATTAGACTGCCATCACTCTTATACAAATTGTTCATTCCAGACTGGTCTTTGAACAGCTCGTTGCCGTCTGCATCATCGAAATAGAATGTATTTGCGGGCTTGTAGAGGAAGGTCACCTTCAGCTCTGCAGTTGCACCTTCGTTGATGAGGACATCATCGCCAATTGGAACGAATACACCGTTATTGTAAGTGGTGGTTTCGTTATACTTGAATTTCTTAGGTTGCTCTACATTAATATTGAATTCTTCCTTTATGTTGCCGGGATCAACAGTCGGGTTAGTGGATTCTTCTATGAAGTCGCCACGCTCTACAATCAGGTTCTTATCTTGACCGGTCTTGATCCAGTCAGTTTTAGAGGCATCGCTTACCCAATCAGCGAATCCAGTATAGGCATCCTGGATCCATTTGTTCTCTTGAGGCCACTCAAAATAATAGGGCAGAAGCATCATCTGGGGAGCTTGGGCGAATCCGGTATTGGTTTCATCGTCGTAGTATGTATCCGTTTCGGTTTGCGTCTTATTGGTTAGCAAGCGAGCCTGCACATTGCCGGAAGACCTTCCCTGGGTACAATAGATCTTGAAGTAGCCCTGGGCGAAGAGCTTTGACAGGAATGTGGGATAGGCAAAACCCTCGCCGATTCCGACGTCACTACCCTTTGCGGGCAGGTCATCTCCTTCAAAGGTTGTCGATGTGCCATCTCCTTTGTACTCATCAGTAGCATTGAATATCGGATTCAAGGGATTATGACCGGTGGCCGACTCAATAACAGGATCCTCGCCCATCAGCGCATGAATCCGGCCGAGAGTCGTTTCAGTCGTTAAACCGAAGGCAACGGTGGACTCAAAGGCACCACCGGCAGCCATAGGAGTGATGGTGAGGCTGCGCTTCTCGCTGCCTGGCACCAGTATTCTCTCCTTGTACGTTCCTTCGCCCTCCGGATTAGGTTTGGGGACCCATTCATACTCTGCCTCCTCCTTGTAGTTCAGCCCAAGAACGACATCGTTGAAGTCGAAGTCATAGTTGTTCAGGTCCTCGCACACCAGAATGGCCTTCTCGTTTTCGGCATCGTGGTCGATGATGGTGGAGGGATCGAAGTCCTTGATGCCAAACACTACGTCATTCAAGTCGAAGTTGTTTTGATTCATCCAATCCTCAAAGCAGAGATACTGCTGGTCATCAGTCTCGCTGAGGCCGAGTTCTTTGAGGTTGAACGTGGCTGCCCAGCTTACATCAATATCACCGTATTCGGGAACCTTGGTGTTCAGTGCGGATTCCGAATACTTCGTTTTGGGGGTTGTCGAACCATCATAACTATGGTTGGTGATATAGAAACCGTAAGATGTGATGGAGGCGGGGATTGTCACTTCGCAGATGTTGGATGTGACACTGCCATCAGAGTTCTCCCTCATATGATTCACGAAGGATTCACTTGAATGTTCGGGACCAGAACGGATGATCGGTACACGTTGAATATAACGCGCCGTGACACCGCCGTTCCCATCATCTACCATTACGGTCAGAGTCTCGACTTTATCTCCGTATTGATCCACATCGCTGGCGGCTCCAGGTTGTACATACCAGTAGATTCCTATCTCATCTTTTCCCTTACTGCTTGACACACTATAGACGGGGGCGAGCTTGAGAGTGCGGGCAGTGGTTGTAAAGTTCTGGGTAACCTGTCCGAGGTTCGTTTCTGCGAGAGCACGTTGCGCAGTTTCACTCTCGGGCAATACTTGCTTGTAAGTCGCAATTTCAGTAGGAGAGAAAGTCACAGTTTCCGATGTCCAGCGAGAAGTGACCTGGGTTGCAGCTCCACGAGTTGTTGGGCCGATGCCTCGTGTTAGCTGTCCGAAGAGGTCCCAGTCCTGGTTGGGGTCGATGTCGCCGAACTGGCGGGTGAATTCACGCGTGTAGGCCACGTCCTGCACCTGTTGCTCACTGAACGGCTCGTAGTCCTGGCAGGACGATGCGAGCGCAAGGCTGCCCGCCAATAGCAGGCACGTCTTGAAAGTGGTAATGTTTTGTTTCATTTGCTAAGAATTTATATTAAATGTGTATTACTTCCGAAAGCCGTAATTTGACTGAAATTAATCGGGCGTTTAAAATAAACAAAAAAACCACCCGAAAACATCTGTCTATAACGATGATATGCGATTCCTGAAAATTTATTATCAACGATTCGAATAAAAATTAACAAAAATCGATGCAAAGATAATAAATTATCTGCGGCATTCATTACTGCCCGTTTCAAAATGTTTAAAATTTTGTGTGTGTTTGTTATTTTGAGTAGATTTTTGTCATATAAAGCTATCAAAAAGTAAATATATTTTAACCAAAATAATTATTATGACATACGGATACATAAGAGTGAGCAGCGACCGACAGACGGTCGAGAACCAGCGCTTCGAAATCAACCATTTCTGCCAGAACCAGGACATCAGGATCGACGACTGGATTGAGGAAACCATCAGTGGAACAAAAAGCTACACCAAGCGACAGCTGGGCAGTCTGCTGAAGAAGGTGCGCAAAGGCGACATCATCATCTGCAGCGAGTTGTCGCGACTGGGCAGGAACCTCTTCATGATCATGGAGATCCTGAACGTCTGCATGACGCGCGAGTGCCGCGTCTGGACTGTGAAAGACGGCTACCGGCTCGGCGATGACATCCAGAGCAAGGTGCTGGCCTTTGCCTTCGGCCTTTCGGCAGAGATTGAGCGCAATCTGATCAGCCAGCGCACCCGGGAGGCTCTGGCCCGCAGAAAAGCCGAGGGTGCCAGGCTCGGACGGCCCAAGGGACATAAGAGTGCTCCCGACCGATACAAGCTGTCGGGCAAGGAAGACTACATCCGCAAGTCGCTGGAGAAAGGCATGTCGCGGCGCACGATAGCCAAGCGCTGCAAGGTGGACAAGAACACCCTCGCCCGCTTCATCGAGATGAAGGGGCTATAGCTCTTCGGCCACTGCCAGTTCGATGCCGCGCCATAGGAGGATGAGGCGGTGCAGCTCGGTGTGACCCTTGGTGGCTGCGATGTCGAGGCCCTCGCCGTAGCGCGTCAGCTGGGCGATGGCCTTCTGGCGCGCCGCGTCCACCTCGGCGTCGGTGGCCGACGAGGGCAGATACTTCAGCTCCAGCAGATAGCTGTGCGCCAGCTCGGGATAGACTTCGAGGCGCGGCTGCATGTAGATGTCGGCGTAGCCGCCCGATACCTCCTGCCCGCGCCGGCCCTTCGCGCCCGCATCCTGTTCGCTGATGGGCAGGTAGAGGTTTTGCAGGCAGGTCATGGCCAGCGTGAAGCCGTGGACGTAGTATTCGCCTTTCTGCTTGTCGCGGTTCGAGGAATAGCGCTGCAGCGTCTCGGCGATGTAGTCGAAGTAGGGACGCCAGTCGCCATATTTTGCCATGTCGAGCATCAATTGCCTCCGTTCGCGGTCTTCGAGGGAGAGATCCACTTCGTCGTAGGCTTGCTTCAGATAGCCATACATCTGTTCGCGCACCACCTGGTTCGGGATGCGGAAACGAATGCCCTCCATGCTGCTTCCCGCTATGGTGAGCATGCCGAAATAGTAGAGCAGGGAGACGAAGTTGTCAGGGTCAGTAATCTGCTCGGAAGGGAAGTGGCTCTTTAATTCTGCCGTGATGCCACCTGTCTCGACAATATGCTGTATGACGCTGGCATCGTGTTCGAAGCCGCGGTCCTTGCGTATCAGCATGCGCAGCTTGTTGTAGTCGGTGCTGATGTTGGCGTCGAGCATGTCTTTCGGAAGCATACCCTTTCGGCCGATGTATCGACTAAGAAAGTAGAGCACCATGTCGCTATTGTAGAGGGGTGGTTCATCAATACAATCCTCGGCGAAGCAATAGTTGTCGTACCACGGCTTCATGATTTCGATCAGCTCGTCGGTCGTGTGGTTGAATGTGTAGTACTGACGATAATAGTCGAGCATCTGGCGCACCTCCTCCTCGGTGAAGCCCACCATGGCGTTGAATTCACGCTGTGACGTGTAGTTCATTCCGATATTGAATCCGCTGGTGAGGTCGTCCATCGTCACGGGACTCACGCCGGTGATGAAGGCGCGCTTGATGGCGCTGTCCGAGCCGCCCTTCACCACGTTGAAGAACTGACGGAAGGCACCTGTGCCGTGGGTCTGCTGCTTGTAGGCCTGTTCGATGGCGGGGTCGGACAGGATGTCGTTGGTGAAATGGTCGTATTCGTCGATGAAGAGGTAGATCTGCTGACCTGCTTCTCGTGCCATGATGCTGAGGTACGAAAGCATGCCTCGTGCCGAATGCTGCTTGTTCAGGCCATCCAAGGTGCCGTTAGGAAGCAACTCCTTATAGACGCGGCAGAACGACTGCATTTCCTGCAGGCAATATTCATTCATGCTCTGCTCGTAGCTGTCCAGCTTGCCCGAGACCATGGCGAAATTGAGGTAAAGCACCAGATAGCGGTTGTGCTCTTCGGTGGGGTGCTGCCCGATCCACAGGTCGCCGAAGAGTCGGTCGAAGAGCGGAGCCATCTTCACATCGTAGTACTGACGCAGCATATTCATCAGCAGCGACTTGCCGAAGCGGCGCGGACGGATGAAGAAGAAATAGCGGTTGGCCGCCTCAATCTCGGCGATGAAGCGCGACTTATCGACATAGTAGCAGTTATCGAGGCGTACAGACTTCCAGTCCTGCATGCCGTAGGGGATACTCTTAGGTTTGCTGGTATTCATATCCATATCCGTATATTTTGAGCACTTGATTCTTCGTCTGTATTATAGGAGGTCGCTTCGCTCAAAATTATAAGTATGTAACCAAAATTAACGATAATTATATGCGTCTATTTCTTTAACACGAATTATCATGAATTGACATGAATTATTATTGTGCAAGGTAGTCATATATATACACATACTGAAAATTAATGATAATTCGCGATAATTCGTGTTAAAAGAAAAAAATGTATAGTTAATTCTGAATAGTTACTTAAGAAAATATATTTTAAAATCTCTCAATTGTTGTCCCTGTTGTCATTTGTTGTCTCCTGTTGTCGTTTATTCTTCAACAAATAGAACAACGATAACCAACGACAGACTACTTTATTATTTTCTCAGGTCGGGTTGGCAAATTATGTCTTCCTGAACGAATTTCCAAGGTGTTGCGGGATGTGCTTGTTTGAAAGCCTTGGTCAGCATATATGCAGCTTCGCCGACAATCTCTATGTTTTTCATCACAGAATAATAGGTACGCTTATCTGCTACGAGTTTTTCGTAGTCGAAGCCTTCAATGAGCATCTTCACATTGTCAGCGTACTCGATGATGTCTTGCAGTCGGTTCTTATCCCTCGCTCTTTCTCTCATAAATCAGTTTTTTGTCTCGGTTGGCACTTTCTACGGCATACGGACGGAGCGATCCTTCTTCTATCAGATCGACTTCACGACCTAGCAGTTCTTTCAAATCCATATACATGCCGCCCATGGTGAACAGCGTGAATGGCTTTTGTGAACGGTCGGGAACAAAGAGGATATCCACATCGCTCGTCGGTGTCTCTTCGCCTCGGGCAAAAGAGCCGAAGATCCATGCCTTCAGTACGGGTTGGGTTTTGAAGTAATCGGCGATCGCCTTGCTCATCATTTGAGTATCCATAAGGGTAATGGTTGAAATCTGGTGCAAAAATAGGTGTTTTTTTTTACTTTCGCAAATTTTTATGTTAAAATAGTCCGAAATTATCGAAATGTTTGCGTTTTTGGGCGTTTTTGGTGCTTCTTTAGGCGTTGGATCTCATTAAATGAATTATCTAAGTCGTCTGTTGTCTCCGGTCATCGTTAAATCTTCAACAACGACAGACAACAAGGACAACTATGATGGTCGTTTCTGAAGGAACTCCCGATAACTACCGTTCAAATCCAACAAGTGGAACAAATGCAAAACTTGAACAAATGATTTTTTATTTGCCAAACAGTAATATCCCATTTTTGCCCGCCTTTCAAGGCACAATGCAGGATCGATATCTATGTGTGTTGCTTGCAGTATGCCACGAATACTGCGTTTAAACGCCCGATTAATTTCAGTCAATTTTCGGCAGTCGGAAGTAATACATATTTAATATAAATTCTTAGCAAATGAAACAGAACATTACCACTTTCAAGACGTGCCTGCTATTG